>artificially_reared_1__coassemble_205_pt1 | contig 131609 bp, 127 predicted proteins | sample artificially_reared_1__metabat2_low_PE_008 | metagenome-assembled genome bin artificially_reared_1
TAAAATTAGAATGATGCAATTCAAAAAAATAGGTGAATATAAGGCCACTTGCTGTAGCTTTTATACTCACCTATTTACATGACAATAGCTGTATAAATTTAAGACAGCTATCGAAAACTATTATTTGCTAAATGACTCAGTTAATTGTGGGACTACTTGTTTTTTACGTGAGACTGCACCAGCCAAGAAAGCATGATTATCTTTTAGCTCAAAGTTAAACGCAGCTTCAACCTTGTCGCTATTTTTACCTAGGGCTAAAATTTCAGAGTTTGAATTGACGATGTCTGTAACCATCAAGACAAAATCAGAGTAGGCATTAGCTTGTATTGATGTTGTCATCGCTGCTTCAATTTCAGATTGGCGTGCTAGCACTTCAGGAATATCAACAGTATTGACCTGTGCAACACGCACACTGTGACCATTTAATTCAAATGTCTTGGCATCGATGTCAATCAGTACGTCGGCTGGTTTTGTCGCCAAATTAGTCCCTGCTTTGAGTAGGGCAAGGCCATACGTTTCAAGGTCTACACCTGCGATTTTAGCTAAGTCCTCAGCAACTTTTACATCTGTTTCATGCGTTGTTGGTGATTTTAGAAGTAAAGTATCTGAAATCAAGCCAGACAAGAGCAAACCTGCTGTTGCTTTAGGGATTTCACGACCATCAGCTTTGAACTGACGATAAACGATAGATGATGCAGAACCAACTGGTTCCAAAATCATAAATAATGGTGCTTGCGTTTCAAAGTTCGCGACACGGTGATGGTCTACAACACCTAAAATCGTCACATCGCGAATATCTGAGATAGACTGTTGGAATTCATTATGGTCTGTCAAAATCACCTGATCAGCACCCTCTGCTTTAGCAGACGTGACAACACGTGGCGCTGGTACGCCGAAGTAGTTCAATGCAAAGGCAGTTTCTTCGTTTACATCACCAAGTGCAACGACTTCAGCCGTATCAAGGCCGCGTAATCGTGATAGTTCTGCAAAGGCATAAGATGACCCAATCGCATCTGTATCCGGATTTTGGTGGCCAAAAACTAAAATTTTAGACATGTATTACTTCCTCTTGATTTCTTTTTAAGAATTTACTTTCAGTAGTCATTATATCAAATTTGCCCTCTATAATAAAGATTTAGGCACTTTTTTGATAAATCCTTTTGGCAACTTGTAGCACGATCAGATACCCGATAATAATGAACGGGAAGATTAGCCAATAATTTACTGGGAGATGTGTTAAGTCAAAGAAATGACCAAGAGATGTCATGCTTAATAACCCACCTGCGATAAATACACCACCTGTTGTGATAAATACTGGTAGACTTGCTCGGCTCTTGATAAAAGGCAATTTCTTAGTACGTAAAATGTGAAGTGCAAGTGTTTGCGTAATCAAGCCAACCGCAAACCAGCCACTTTGGAAGGCACCTTGACTAGCGACGGTGTTATAGTGAAAGCCAAAATAAAGAATGATAAAGGTCAAGACATCAAAAATTGAGCTGACTGGACCAATTAAGACCGTGAAATGAACTAAATTTTTCATGTTCCAAGTCACCGGTTTTTCGATTTCTTCCGGATCGACGTTATCCCATGGAATGGCTAACTGGGCAACATCATAGATTAGATTTTGCACTAAAAGTTGCATGGATAGCATCGGTAAGAAGGGTAAGAAGGCACTAGCAATCAGAATAGAGAAGACGTTCCCGAAATTTGAACTGAGGGTTATCTTGATATACTTCATCATGTTGACAAAGACACGACGTCCTTCTTGCACACCTACCTCTAGCACTTCTAGGCTTTTTTCTAGCAGGATAATTGTACTGGCATCTTTGGTAATATCTGCAGCAGTATCTACTGAAATCCCGACATCTGCCGTTCTTAAAGAAGGGGCGTCATTGATACCATCTCCCATGAAACCGACTGTATGTCCATTTTGCTTAAGTAACTTGATTACGCGCTCTTTTTGCATCGGATTTAACTTAGCAAATAAGTGCACACGCTCAGCTTGTTCTAGCAATACTGCATCACTCATTTGATCAATGTCAGTTCCTAAAAGATAGTGTTCCGCATTGATGCCAACATCCACACAGACTTTTTGTGCAACGATTGCATTATCCCCAGTTAGCACTTTTACTGTGACACCATGTGCCTGTAATGATGAAATTGCTGTGATAGCTGATGCTTTTGCTGGATCTAAAAATCCAATAAAGCCTAGAATTGTCAACTCTTTTTCATCTGAGATGTTAATCGTATCACTTTGAATTGATTTTTGTGCGACTGTGATGACACGCATGCCATCTTGATTCATTTTAATATTCACAGCCTTCATCTGCTCGATAAGCTCTGGTGTTAAGGCTATTTTTTCACCATTGATGAGTACTGAATCACAAACCTCAGCCATTTCTTCAACAGCCCCTTTAGTAATCATCACTTTTTCATCAGCTATAGATAAGGCTACAGATAAGCGACGACGTGAAAAATCAAAAGGTATTTCATCGATTTTACTGATATCCTCAAAAGGGAGTTGTTTCTTTTCTCTTGAAAAATAATCCAGCACAGCCACATCCATCAGGTTTCGCCAGCCTGTTTGATATTTAGAATTAAGATAGGCATAATTCAGTACTGCTTCATTTTCATTACCAAAAGGATCAACATAGTGCATTAGGACAACACGGTCTTCTGTAATCGTACCTGTTTTATCCGTACATAGAATATCCATTGCACCTAAATTTTGAATCGCTGACAATTTTTTGACGATGACTTTTTCTTTGGCAAGTCTTTGCGCACCTTTTGCCAAGTTTGAGTTGACAATCATCGGTAGCATCTCAGGTGTTAGCCCTACCGCTACAGCAATCGCAAAGAAAAAGGCATTACTAACATCGTGTTTTGTAAACACATTCAATACAAAAACAACCGGAAATAAAATCGCAATCATTTTTAAGAGTAGTGCACTGACTTTTTTCAGACCAACTTCAAATGCCGTATCAGCCTTGCTACCTGTCGCACTTTGCGCAATATCACCGAAAAATGTCGCTTGTCCAGTTTTCAAGATGAGAATCAAGCCTTGTCCACTAAGGACATCTGTTCCCATGAACAAAAGATTGGGTAAATCAACAGCTGATTTTTTAGAGAAGGCATCTTGATTATTCTCTAAGAGTGGCATTTTTTCGACTGGTAGAGACTCACCTGTAAGCGAGCTTTGGTTGATGAATAAGTCATTTGATGTTAATAAAACGCCATCTGCTGGGATCATATCCCCTGTATGCAACTTAACGATATCTCCAGGTACAACCTCATCCATAGGGATTTCTTGTTGCTGACCATCACGGATTACTGCTGCCGTGTTTTCAATCATCTCACGTAAGTTGATACTGGTCTTTTGACTGGCGTATTCTTGGTAAAAACTGATAGATACGGAACAAATGACCATCAAGCTCATGACAAGAGCAGCTTCGTAATCATTGGTTATAACAGATACAAATGCCAACAGCAATAAGACGATAACAAAGGGATCTTTGAGTGCATTCAGCCAAATTTTCCAAGCAGGTATCGGATTTTGAGCGGCGACAATATTCATACCAAAGCTTTCCAAGCGCGTTTTGGCTTCAGAAGCTGTTAATCCATCTGAGGATGTCGTATAGGCTTCATACAATTGCTTTGTCGATTGCAAGGCAAGTTGTTGTAACTCAAATGCTTTTGTCTTTTTTTCCATTTTAGACCTCTTAGTTGCTAACTAACCTATCCAAGACAATAAAACGTGTATCTCTCTCAAAACAAGACAAACCACTTTTTATGCCCTAGAAAGTGATGGCCGTTAGCACCTTTTTCTTTCCTTGAATCATTGTCTTAGCAGTTTAAAAATCGGCTTGGGCAACAGGCAACTTTATTTTGTATGAGGATGTGTTTAACTAGACAAAAACAACGTCTAACATATCATCATGCAAAATAAAAGGAATCTGGTGCACCAACAATAAGTTGGTGCACCAGATTCCTTGATCGTTTATCAGCGCACATTAGCCTATCGTTGAACTTTAGCACTATACGGCGTAAGAAATTCTTCTAGCTACATTGAAATAAACCTTCACGATTTATTTTGTTTGACCAGCTTGGCGTCTCTCGACATTTCGCGGCAGTAGCATATTTCCAGTATAGGAGCCTCATCTAACAATGATTATTTAATTTTTATAGGTATTACAGGCTAATTGTAACTTAAAAATTAGCATTTGTAAAGTATTCTGTGATAAAATACTAAAAATTTGACTAACAATGAAACCCCACCATATCTTCACTTAAATCTGATTAATAGCCATATCTGATATTGGATAAGGCAGTTATAGCTTTTAACTGACTGGACTGCGACGTGGTTAGGACAATCCCATTTTGTGTTAGAGTTCGTGCTATATCCAAATTCATCCGACTTAAAATCATCGGAACCGATGATGCACGTTGCACTAACTCATCCCTGTAGTGCCTTAATACCTGTTTTAACGGCTCAGTAGTAGGCTGACTGGCTAAGTCACTGACTAGAGCGTCAATTATCACAACAGCCTCCTGCGACCGCTCTCCCCCACCTGAAAACCAGGATAATTTATTTGACATATGTGCCTCCTTTTTGAATAGATGATACACCTTTAAACGTCACATGTCAAAACTTACTGTAGCTAATCTTCCTTAGCCAGCATAATCGGATATTTATGACCAAACTTTTTAATTTCTGTCAGTATGAGGTCTAATTCTCTTCCTTTATCGGTTAAGGCATAACTTGTTTTTGGTGGCATCTCTTGTAGGATTGTTTTGACAACCAGCCCATCTTCAATCAGCTCTTTTAAATCCTTGCTTAAGGTATGCGGGGTAATCCCCTTTAATAAACGACTTAATTCATTAAATCCTCTTTCATCTTGCAAGAGATGATTGAGCAGTAACAACTTCCATTTCCCGCCGATTATGGCGAGGGTATTGGCTGCATCACAGTGACACTTAATCATTTGTTGGTATGTTTTTCTCATTGTTCTCCTTACTTTTTAAGACACGGGGTAGTATCTTTTTAAACAGTATTGCATCTATTATACAATAACTTTATACTAAGATTACACCATTATATAGGAGGATTACATCATGACACATGCCGTACCCAATTTAACAGAACACGTTTCTGTCAGAGATTTCAAGGACATCCCATTATCACCTGAAATCAAAGCACAACTAAGTCTTGCAGCGCGTAGCGCCTCATCTTCTCATTTTGTGCAATCATTTTCAATCATAGAGATCACAGATATGACACTTAGATCGCAGTTAGCTGATATTACTGAGAGTGCACCCTACGTCAAACAAACAGGGGCGTTTTACGTATTTGTAGCTGATTTATATCGCCAATCAACCCTACTCACTAAACAGGGAAAATCGTTAGATGGTCTATCAAATATGGAATCTTTGCTCGTCAGCATCGTCGATACCACAATCGCCGCCCAAAATATGGTTGTTGCAGCTGAAACAATGGATTTGGGCATCTGCTATATCGGCGGTATTCGCAATGATGTCGAAAAAGTTGCCGATCTCCTAAACCTACCTAAGTACACACTCCCTTTATTTGGGTTAACAATCGGCATACCAAATAGCAAAAATAAGGTTAAACCTAGATTGTTAGCTAAAAACCAAGTTAGCGAGAACAGTTATCCAACAGCCCAATTTGCTGATCTAAGTGAGTATGATGACCTAAGCAAAGCCTATTATGCTGACAGAGATACAAACCAAAAGACGAGTTCTTGGTCACAACAAAATATTGCATTTTTTCAAACGATTAGACGTCCTGAAATTGCTGATTTTCTAAAGAAACAAGGCTTTAGTTTGACTTAAGTATTACGACTGGCTTAGTTTCAACTGATCACAAACAATAAACCCCTAAGTTAGCTGTCTGGCTAATTTAGGGGTTTATTGGTTAAGCAACACGCTCAAATTGTGAATTATATAGATCAGCATAAAAGCCGTCTTGGGCAAGCAAGGCTTTATGGTCACCACTTTCGATGATATCCCCATCTTTCATCACCAAAATTAAATCGGCATTCTTGATGGTAGACAGTCTATGGGCGATAACAAAACTTGTTCGACCTTCCATTAACTTATCCATCGCTTTTTGAATGAGCTCTTCTGTCCGCGTATCCACTGAAGAAGTCGCTTCATCCAAAATTAACATCGGTGCATCTTTTAAGAGGGCACGCGCAATCGTTAAGAGTTGACGTTCCCCAACGGATAGCTCATCAGCATCTTTCAGCATGGAATCATAGCCGTTTGGTAGGGTATTGATGAAATGATCAATACCAACTGCTTTAGCGGCATCAATGACTTGTTGATCACTAATATTCGCTTGATTGTAAATCAAATTCTCTTTAACTGTGCCTTCAAATAACCACGTATCTTGCAAGACCATCGAAAATTGATCATGAACGGCTTCACGTGTAATCTCTTTAATGGGGGTCCCGTCGATGATGATTTGCCCAGAAGTTGTGTCATAGAATCTCATGAGCAGGTTAACCATGGTAGACTTACCAGCACCAGTAGGGCCTACGATAGCAATTTTTTGACCTGGTTCTGCCTTAGCTGAGAAGTCGTTAATGATGACGCGGTCTTCATTATAGCCAAAGTGTACATTTTGAAATTCGACAGCACCCTTGGGATTAGGTAATGTTGTTGCTTTACCTGTTTCATCGGCTAGTTCATCTTCTGCTAAAAAGGCAAAAATCCGCTCAGATGCTGCACCTGCTGATTGCAAAGACGTCACTGCTTGGGCAATTTGCGTAAGCGGTTGTGTGAAGAGACGAATATAAATCATGAAGGCAACGATAACCCCAAATTCGATTTTACCATCGATTGCTAATACAGCACCCACTAAACAGACCGCAGCATAGCCAAAGTTACCGATAAATTGCATGATTGGCATCATCAAACCTGATAGAAACTGTGATTTCCAAACAGAGTTGTATAAGCGTTCATTAATGGCATCAAATTCATCTTGTTTTTCTTTGTCAGCATTTGATACCTTAACCATGTTATGGCCTGAGTAAATTTCCTCAACAAAGCCATTGACTTCTCCCAGCCCACTTTGTTGGGCATTAAAGAATTTTTGAGATTTACTCATGATCAACATCATGAGACCAAACCCAATGGCTGTTGTTGCGATGGCAGTCAAGCTCATCTGGATATTTGTTTTAAACATCATGATGATTGAGCCAAAGAATAGGGTGAGCGCTGAGACTAAACTACCAACTGATTGGTTAAGCGCTTGGCTAATGGCGTCGACATCGTTGGTCACACGTGATAAGGTATCCCCATAAGGATGACCATCAAAATAACGTAGCGGTAGTTTGTTGATTTTTGTCGAAATATCTTGGCGTAATTTCTTAGAGGCACGCTGTGTGACTGTTGCCATGATGAAGCCTTGACTATAACTCAAAATAGCAGATCCGGCATAAAAAGCAATCAGTAACATCCCAATCGACATGATTTTATCCAAGTCGATATCACCATGACCTGGATAGCCTTTAGGAATAAAGCTGGCTTGTAAGCCACTGATGATTTTATTTGTTATTTCTGACAATCTATCTGGACCTATGATGGTCAGATAAGCACCACCACATGCTGCAATCGCCGCAACCAAAATACCACCATACCATGGCTTAACATATTTCAATAAATCAGATAATGCTTTTTTGATATTCTTAGGTTTTTCGCCACCGCGACCAAGACCGCGTCCGGGACCAAATCCACGACCCGCAGGCCGTCTAGACGTCTGTGTTTCAGTACTCATTAGGCTAATTCCTCCTTAGATAGTTGTGAATAAGCAATTTCTTGATAGACTGGATTGCTTGCTAAAAGTTCAGTGTGTGTCCCATGACCAACTACTTTCCCTTTGTCCAACACAATAATTTGATCTGCATCAATAATCGTCCCAATACGCTGTGCGACAATTAATTTTGTCGTCTCTGCGGTTTCGCGGTTCAAGGTATCACGTAAAACACGGTCAGTCTTATAATCCAGTGCTGAGAAACTATCATCAAATACCAGAATCTCTGGTCGACGTGCTAACGCACGCGCAATTGCAAGGCGTTGTTTTTGACCACCAGAAAGGTTGAGCCCACCTTGTGAAATTTCAGCATCCAAGCCTTTTTCATTTTTTGTGACAAATTCTTCTGCTTGTGCAAGACGAACTGCTGCCATAAGGGCCTCATCAGTTAAGTCACCACCTGCATTTGTCCCAAAGGCCAAGTTAGATCGAATCGTCCCATTAAACATGACTGGTTTTTGCGGGATAAAGCCCATTTTATTATGTAGGGCATTTTCCGTATAATCCTTAACATTGACACCATCAACCAACACTTGACCTGCTGTGACATCATAGTAACGCGGAATAAGATTAATTAAAGTGGATTTACCAGACCCAGTAGAGCCGATAAAGGCGACAGTTTCCCCTTTATTTGCCTTAAATGATATGCCTTCGATCACATGTTCAGAAGCATCCGCATATTGGAAGTAGACGTTTTTAAACTCAACTGTCCCAACTTCTGTTGCAGCATCTCCATCTTTCGTACCATTTTTGATAGATGAGTCTGTATCGATCACCTCATTAATCCGGCCAGCAGATACATTAGCACGTGGCATCATGATGAAAATCATCGTCAGCATCATGAAGGCCATCACGACTTGCATGCCATAAGAAGTAAAGACGACCATATCAGAAAATAAATTAATCCGTGGTGAATTCCCTGGTGTACCAATCGCTGCATTTTTGATGATCGTTGCACCAATCAGATAAACAGCAACTGAAAGGCCAGATGAAACCATCGACATCATAGGCATCATGAAGGCCATGACGCGTTGAATAAATAGATTCGTTGACGTGATATCCGCATTTGCTCGCTCAAATTTTTCTGTTTGATAGCCTTCTGCATTATAGGCGCGTACAACATGAATCCCTGTCAAATTTTCTCGGGTAACCGAGTTCAATTTATCCGTTAACTTTTGGATAATTTTAAATCTTGGCATAGCAAGCGTGACAATAATACTGATGGCAACCAAGATAAATAGCACCGCAACACCTAGCGCTGTCGTCCATTCCCAAGACTTATCTGCAATCTTAAAAATAGCCCAGACTGCTGTAATTGGCGCTTTTATAATCAGCTGTAAGCCCATGGCAACAAACATTTGCACTTGTGTAATATCATTTGTCGAGCGTGTTATCAAACTAGCTGTTGAAAACTGATTGATTTCAGCCATCGAGTACTCAGATACCTGATGGTAGACATCGTGACGAAGCGTTCGTGACAGACCAGCTGCAACACGAGCCGCAAAATAGCCGACGACAATTGCTGCTGCAAGCGAGCCTAAAGCACACAGCACCATCCATTTCCCTTGATCAAAAATCTGAGAAACAGTCGTTCCTTTTTCTTGGATTAATTTTGTAACCTTACTCATATAATCAGGTAATTTCAAGTCCAAATAGACCTGTGTGATGATAAAAATAAGGCTAATGCCAACATAGCGAAGCTCTTTTCCAGTGAGCTTTTTCAGTATTTTAAACATGTTCGCCTCCTAAATTTCTTTTTATTTTTTGAATCGTTGCAACGAACTGACGAATTTCATCTTCCGACAAATCTGCACGTAAAACTGTTTCAAACGTTTTTTTGCGTTCCATCATCATCTCTTGCATGCCAAGCGCTTTATCAGTCAAAATCAACTTTTTAAGTCTGGCATCGTAGGCAACTGTTTCACGTCGGATTAAGCCGCCTTGCTCCAATTTTTTAATGAAGGTTGTTGCTGTGGGGCGTCTCATGACGAATTCCTTTTCCAAATCTCTTTGAAAGACATCTTCACCTTGATGCTTAATCAAATAATCTATCACCCAAATTTGTAAGCCATGCAGCTTACCTGGATGGTCCTGATTATCATTAGCATCGCAATCTGCCTTGTCTTTCGCTTTATTTTTTGCGACATATCGTAATAAAGAGATATTCAATTCTCGCAACTCGGTACCGATGTTTCCTGTGTTCATTTTAACTCCTTCATTCATTATGTTAGCTGTATAACTGTTAGCATGATAACAATTATACGATGAACTGGCTGACTTGTCAAAAATTTAAGATACAAAACCACCAATTATATTTCAAGTACTAGTTAGCTGGTAATACGGTCATATTTTGATATAATTAAAAAATGAAAACATTATTTAAAGTGATACTCTGTCTCCTAATCGTGCTAGTTATCGGCTCAGTCGGTGCAAGCTTTTACTTCTTCAACGTTGCCCAAGTTCGAGGCAAAAAATCCTTTATTACTGTTAAGGAAACCCCAAAGTCTTCCCCGCTTTATCAAGATGAAAAGGACTTCCTAAAGCTTGATAAAAAGACCTTAACCTTGACTAACGATGACTTGACGCTTAAATCTTGGTATGTCCCAGCTGAAACCAAGACGGATAAGACCGTCATCGTTGTACATGGCTTTAATGCCAAGAAAGAAGAAATGTCTGCTTACGGCATGCTCTTCCATAAACTCGGCTATAATGTTTTGATGCCGGATAACCGTGCACATGGTGAGTCTGAGGGTAAAATAATCGGCTATGGTGTAACGGATAGTCGTGATTTGATCAAATGGACCGATAAACTTGTCAAAAGTAATCCCAAATCTGACATTACTTATTTTGGTGTTTCTATGGGCGCAGCGACTGTCATGATGGCATCTGGAAAAGATTTGCCAAAAAATGTCAAGGCGATTATTGAAGATTGTGGCTATACTTCTGTCTGGGATGAATTAAGCTATCAGGCAAAAGATATGTACAATCTACCCGCCTTCCCGATTTTATATGAAGTATCTGCCATATCAAAACTAAGAGCTGGCTTTACTTATGGCAGTCCAGAAGCAAGTTCTGTTATCGCACTGTCTCATAATAAACTCCCTGCACTATTTATTCATGGGGATGCGGATGATTTCGTGCCAACAGCCATGGTAGACGAGAATTACGCAGCAACTAAAGGCCCTAAGATGCGATGGATTGTAAAAGGTGCCAAGCATGCCCAAGCACTCAAAGTTGATAAAGCTGGCTACTATGCCAAGGTTGCTGAGTTTTTAGCAAAGTATGAACCAGTTAAATAAGCATAACACGAAAAGACTTGCCACTTGTAAAGCGGTAAGTTTTTTATATGGCGCAACTTAATCCCATACCAGTTTTTGTGATCACCCCATCCTCCACGTATGCACAGTAACCCGCTCATTATAAATGCCTACTTTAAATGCCTACTTTTGAAGATAGGTAACCAAGTTTACACAAAGCAATACGTGCAAAGTCCCAGGCATGATTTTGACGGCACTATCTACACAAAGCTACTATAATATGGTAAAATAAGAGCAATGAACTTTTGAAATGAGGATAGAATGGCTGACGATAATACAGTAGAATTAAATGACCAAATGCTGGTGAGACGCGAGAAGCTAGAAACGATTCGCGAATCTGGACTTGATCCATTTGGTAAGCGTTTTGAGCGCACTGCAAACTCTGCAACTTTAAATGACACCTATGCAGATAAATCAAAAGAAGACTTGCATGATCTTGCTGAACGTGCAACGATTGCTGGACGGATTATGACCAAACGCGGTAAAGGTAAAGTGTCATTTGCACACATCCAAGACCGTGAAGGACAGGTCCAGATTTATGTACGTAAAGATAATGTTGGCGATGAAGCCTATGACATCTTTAAACATGCCGACCTTGGTGATTTCTATGGTATCGAAGGTGAAGTCATGCGTACAGATATGGGTGAGTTATCAATCAAAGCTGATAAACTGACTTTCTTATCTAAAGCACTACGCCCACTACCAGAAAAATATCACGGTTTAACAGACACTGAAACTAAATATCGTAAACGTTATCTCGATTTAATTTCTAATCGTGAAAGCTTTGATCGTTTCGTATCACGTAGCAAAATCATTTCTGAAGTCAGACGCTATTTAGATAGCCATGATTATCTTGAAGTCGAAACACCAGTATTACATAATGAAGCTGGTGGTGCTGCTGCAAGACCCTTCATGACCCATCATAATGCACAAGATATCGATATGGCACTCCGTATTGCCTTAGAACTCCATCTCAAACGCTTGATCGTTGGCGGCATGGAGAAAGTCTATGAAATCGGCCGTGTTTTCCGTAATGAAGGGATGGATACAACCCACAATCCTGAATTTACAATGCTTGAAGTCTATACAGCTTATACAGACTATATGGATGTCATGAACTTGACTGAAGGCTTGATCCAACACGTCGCTAAGGCTGCTGTTGGTAAAGATGTTGTCACTTATGATGACCAAGAAATCAACCTATCAGCTGCCTTCAAACGCGTTCATATGGTGGATGCAATCAACGAAAAAACAGGTGTTAACTTCTTTGACATCGCCGATTTAGAGGGTGCCAAAGCAGTCGCTGAAGCGCATCATATCAAAGTAGAACCACATTTCCGTTGGGGTCATATTGTCAATGAATTCTTCGAAAAATATGTTGAAGAAACATTGATCCAACCAACATTTATCTTTGGTCATCCTGTGGATATCTCACCACTTGCTAAGAAAAACCCTGAAGACGACCGGTTCACTGACCGTTTTGAACTCTTCATCGTAGGTCGTGAATTTGGTAATGCCTTTACTGAACTAAATGATCCGATCGACCAATTAGAACGTTTTGAAAAACAAGCAAGTGATGCTGCAAATGGCGATGACGAAGCGACAGGTATCGATTATGATTTTGTCGAATCTCTTGAATACGGTATGCCGCCAACTGGTGGTCTAGGGATTGGTATCGACCGCCTTGTTATGTTATTAACAGGTGCACAGTCTATCCGTGATGTCTTATTATTCCCAACGATGAAATAAGCCTTGTGCTACTTTAATAAAAAAGATACTGTCCAAACTTTGGATAGTATCTTTTTTATTTATCATATCCTCATGGTGTCGTCGCATATCCAGTTTTATATGCGTTAATACCCTTGTGCTAAATCAACTTGATTTCTAACAGCAGTCCCTGCTCTAAAGTCTGTCAAGACATCTTTAAAAATCTGCATGGCACGGTCAAAGTAATCATCAATTTCACCAGCCGTATGAGGGGTGATCAAGACATTTGGCATATCCCAAAACACGGACTCCTCACTTAAAGGCTCTTGACTAAATACATCTAACCCGCAAAATGCGAGTGTCCCATCTGTCAGTGCTGTGACAAGAGCCGCCTCGTCAACTGTCCCACCACGTGAGATATTGATAAACATACTTTGCTTTTTCATAGCTGAAAAAACTGACGCATTAAAGAGGTGGTGTGTTTCAGGCGTTAATGGGACTAATAAGACAACAATATCAGCAGGTGCGACAGCAGTGGTCAACTCACCTGTTTGATATATCTTGTCATAACCTGTATTTGCCTTACCGCTTCTTGACACACCTGTGACACGCATGCCCAGTGCTGTTGCCTTACGAGCCAATGCATCACCAATAGAACCCGCACCAACAATACAAAGGCTTTTTCCCTGAATGCTCGAAAACACTCCCGAAGCATGAGACCAGTGGTGTTGCTCCTGATTTTTTATGGCAAGCATCAGTTGACGTGTATGCACCAACATCATAGCCAATGCATGCTCTGACATATGTTCGGCATGTAAGCCACGACTATTTGCCAAAATAATGTGATGTGCCTCAAGATAAGCAAACGGCATCTTATTTACACCGGCTGAAACTGTAAAAATCAGCTTTAAATTTGGAAAGTGGGCTAAAAATTCCGCAGATACAACCGGCTTCGATACTAATATGGTAATGTCAGGGTAAGTGTCTATTAATTGTTGATCAACTGTGATAATCGACGCTGAAAATAAGGCTTCATAATGTGCTTTTTCTTTTTCTGATAAATCTTGCATGATTGCAATCATCTTTTATGACCTCCAAATTATGTCTGCTTACGTAACTAATGCGTTTAACGACTCACGCTTATCACCTATCCTTTAGCATGAGCTTGTCAATAGTTTACCATATTCTGATAGCTTATGCTTGTCAGGGTGATCCCCTATTCCTGATATAGCCAAAAGTAGGATGCGCTTAATTAGAGCATCAAGTAAGCAAATGACGCTTGAGCTATTCGCCTAACTCCTGAATCAAGCCACGCGATGCAACGGGGGTTGAAAAGACAATCTGTGTTTGTGTCTGACCAAACTTTTGTAGTAACCCTATGAAGCCATCTAATTCATCTGTGCTCGGAAAGACAACTTTTAGTAACATCGAATACGGCCCTGTAACACAGTCACACTCCAATACATTAGGACAAGACGCAATAAATGGGTAAAAGGCTGGTTTATCTGTTGGTTTGACTTCTAAGCTCACATAAGCCTTAATATGATAACCTAATTTTTTATAGTCTAAAATGCCTTGATAGCCCTGTATAAGCCCTTTTCTCTCTAAACGCTGGAGTCTAGCTGATACTGCTGGAGAAGAAATAAAGCAGGTCGCCGCAAGTTTTTTTAAAGATGCCCGTCCCTCTTTTTGCAATGTGTTTAATAGTATCATATCGATATCGTCCATATCACCCGTCGCTTTCCATTTTTCGCTTATTTTTTTCTTGATTACCTAAAGCTATTCTATCATAATTCAAGCTATTACTTTATTTTCTTAATCAAAAAATGCGATATACCGCATTTAGGTCAGCATTTCACTTAACCTATTGTGACAAACTAGCTGGTATGATAAGCTTTACTCTATCAACTAAATAAACAAAACCTGATAGGGAGACAATGATGACAAGAATTGAAAAAGATAGCCTAGGCACAAGGGCCATTCCTGTAGATGCTTACTACGGTATTCATACGCAAAGAGCTAGCGAAAATTTTAAAATCAGTCATCAAAGAATGCACCCCTTGCTCATCAAAAATATGGTTAAAATAAAAAAAGCAGCGGCGATTAGCCATCAACAGAGTAAAGAACTTGATGACCATAAAGCAACTGCTATTATTCAAGCTTGTCAAGATATCATTTCTGGAAAGTTTGCCGATCAATTCATCATAGATGCCATACAAGGTGGTGCAGGTACTTCAGCAAATATGAATGTCAATGAAGTGATTGCCAATCGTTCACTCGAGATTCTTGGTGAGGCTCTCGGAAATTATGCGGTCATCAACCCTAATGATCATGTCAATCAATCTCAATCAACAAATGATGTCTTCCCGACTGCAGGAAAAATGGCAATTCTAGAGTCACTAGTCCCACTAGAAAGTGAACTTCATAAACTAGCTAAAGCGCTTGAGCAAAAATCAGTCGCATTTCAAGATGTGATCAAGGTTGGGCGAACCCAACTACAAGATGCATTACCACTGTCTTTGGGTGATACCTTTGGTGCTTATCAGCAGGTGATTGCGCGTGAATATCACAGAATCATCTCAGTTAGGTCTGAACTTACAGCAGTCAACTTAGGTGGGACTGCTATCGGAACAAGCATGAACGCATCTCATTACTATCTAGCTCATGTCGTTCCCATCCTCAACCAAGATTTTTTCATACCACTGAAGCAAGCAGATAACTTAATAGATGCAACACAAAATTTAGATGGTTTCATGCAAGTATCTGGGCGACTAAAAGGTATCGCTACGACTATCTCTAAATTAGCAAATGATCTACGCTTGATGTCAAGTGGTCCACAAGCTGGTTTATCTGAAATCCAGTTGCCTGCCAAACAAGTTGGTTCATCGATTATGCCTGGTAAAATTAACCCGGTGATTCCGGAGATGGTATCACAAGTCGCCTTTCAAGTGATTGGCAATGACCTTACCGCAACTTTTGCCATTGAAGCTGGACAACTTGAGTTAAATGCGTTTGAGCCGATATTATTTCAAAACATATTATCATCTATTGACTTATTAACCAATGCGATTCGTACCTTGACAACGCATGCCATACAAGACTTACAGGCTAATAAAAGTCAGTGTTATGAGGCTGTGATGTCAAGTGATCTCATGATCACAGCGCTTGCACCATTTCTTTCCTATGCCACTGCTGCAAGCTTAATCAAAGAAGCACGGCTAACAAAATGTTCTGTGCGAGAATTAGCATTTAAAAAACAGATCCTACCTGTTGCACAATTGGAAAGCTTACTGAGCATCGATTACTTAATTAAGAGACCTGAAAAACTAGCAATATGAGTAGACAAAAAGAACGCCTAATCTAGACGTTCTTTCTGTGATAAAAAACTGTTGGAAAGGTATCAGCTTATTTAGCTTTACGTAAGCTACCAAAGATAACACCTGAGAGTACTGCACCAATTGCGATCGCAATTAAATACATAACTGGGTTACTTGTCAAAGCAACTACGAAGATACCACCGTGCGGTGCCATTAATTTGATACCAAGGGCACCAACTAGACCACCTGTTACAGCAGAACCGATAACAAATGATGGAATTGCACGAGCGGGGTCAGCCGCACCAAATGGAATCGCACCCTCAGTAATAAATGAAAGTCCCATAACAATATTTGTTAAACCAGAGTTTTGTTCTTCTTTAGTGAATTTGTTTTTGAAAAGCATTGTCGCAACGAATACTGCAAGAGGCGGTACCATACCACCTGCCATAACAGATGCCATTACGATAGACCCACCAGTTGCTACAGTTGCAGCAAGTGTACCAGTACCAAACACATAGGCTGTTTTGTTGAATGGTCCACCCATATCAATCGCCATCATACCACCAAGAATGGCACCAAGCACAACTGCATTAGCACCTGAAAGGCTATTCAGGAAGCTAGTAAGACCACTGTTGATTGCTGCCATTGGAATATTGACAAACAACATAAGGAAACCGGTTATCAACACACCTAGTACTGGGTAAACTAAGATGGAAATAATACCGTTAAGTGAACGTGGCACATTTGAAAAGATTTTTCTTAGGACAAGAATCACACCACCCGCAAGGAAACCACCTACAAGCGCGCCTAGGAAACCTGATGGGACACCAGCAAGTGCCATTGTTTTGTCACCGCCACTAGCAAATGGTATTTTACCAAAAGCTAGACCATTTGATGCAATCGCACCAGCTACAAAACCGGCTACAAGACCTGGTTTTTCAGCAATAGAGTAGGCGATATAACCTGCAAGAACTGGTAGCATGAAGCCAAATGCTGCACCACCCATTTGTTTGAAAGTTGAAGCAAGTTCATGGTAGCTACCTAAGTGGCTTAATTGATCTTTTGGTACACCCATGGCGTTATCAATCAAGAATGCGATTGCAATTGCAATCCCACCACCGATAACGAATGGTAACATACTAGATACACCACTCATCAAGTGTTTGTAGAAAGCTTTACCAAGACTAAGTTTAGTTTCTGAGCTGTCTTCTGTACTTACTCCTGTTGCTTTATAAAGCGGTAAGTTACCAGACACTGCTTGATTGATCAAGTTTTCTGGTTCACGAATACCTGCTGCAACTGGTTTAGAAAGTAATGGTTTCCCATCAAAACGTTCCATTTCAACCGCTTTATCAGCTGCGATGATAACCCCTTTTGCTTTTTTGATGTCATCAGCTGTCAATCTGTTACCAACACCAGATGCCCCGTTGGTTTCAACTTTGATAGCAACACCCATCTCTTTAGCTTGTTTTTTAAGTGCTTCTTCAGCCATATAAGTATGGGCAATACCTGTAGTACATGCTGTTACGGCAACGATAAAGTCTTGATCCGCATTTACTGGTGTGCTAACTTCTTCTACTGCATCTGATTCAGCTGCATTAAATGTCGCAAGTACATCTGCTGCTGTTGTCTTCGTACGAAGTGCATCAGCAAAGCCATCTTTCATGAGATACTTAGATAGTTCAGCAAGCGCTGCTAAATGCGTATCGTTAGCCCCTTCTGGAGCAGCAATCATAAAGAATAAATCTGTTGGCTGACCATCAAGTGATTCATAATCAAGACCACCCTCTTTTTTAGCAAATAAGACAACAGCTTCTTTTACAGCTGTGTTTTTGCTGTGGGGCATAGCAATACCTTCACCGAGACCAGTAGACGTGAGCGCTTCACGAGCCAAAATACCAGCTTTAAATTGCTCAAAATCAGTCACATAGCCTGTATCGACTAATTTTTGAACCATTTCTGAAATTGCACCTGCTTTATCAGTTGCAGAGAGCGATAGAATCATCGCGTTACTTTGTAACAAATCCTGAATTTTCATAAGAAAACCTTTCTAAATATACCTGTAATATAATTACAACCCTTAACGTTCTTCAACAACGACTTGCTCGGAGATTTCTTGAATAAACTCAGCAGATGCTAAATCATCAGAGAAAGCTGTTGCGGTACCACATGCAACACCTTGTCTAAATGCTTTAACTGCATCATGTGATTTTGCAAACTCACCTACGAAACCTGCGATCATCGAATCACCAGCACCAACAGAATTTTTAACCACTCCTTTAACTGCTTTGGCAAAGTAAGTCTTGCCATCTGCGAATAGTAAAGCACCATCTCCGGCCATAGAAATCATGGCATATTTAGCACCATCACTTAACAATTTATGACCATAAGGAATCAGCTCCTCAACAGTCTCGAATTCAACACCATATATGGCACCAAGTTCGTGATTGTTTGGCTTGACAACCAATGGTTGATTGGCTAGTGATTTAACCAATACATCACCTTCGATATCAATGACAAATTCTGCACCTTGTGCTTTGATTTTATTAATGACATCTAGATAAAAGTCTTGGCCTAAACTTGCGGGAGCTGACCCAGCTAAGACGACGATATCTGAAGGGGTTAAGACCGCCAATTTTTCAAAGAACTGATCACGTTCCGCTTCTGAAATTTGTGGTCCTGCGCCATTAATTTCACTCTCGATATCTGATTTAATCTTCACGTTGATACGTGTATCAGATGCAATTTTCACGAAGTCTGTAACGATTGCCTCAGCTTCTAACTTTTCCTTAATGAAATCCCCTGTAAACCCACCAAGAAAGCCAAATGCTGTCGAATTAGAGTCAATACGTGCTAAGATACGTGAAACATTAATCCCTTTACCACCTGGGAATTTATCATCACTTGTCATCCGGTTGACTTCCCCAACCTTGAACTCTGGTAGTCTGACTAAAAAGTCGATAGATGGATTAAGTGTTACTGTGTAAATCATTGATTTCCTCCGTTATAATGTCAATACTCTTATCAAATTCTGCAAATTTTGCAAAATAGATTTTTCCTAATTTTGAACTATCCGCTAGAATAAATTTTTCTTTTGACTGGCCTAGCACAACACGCTTGACTGTCGCTTCTTCTTCATCTGGTGTCGTAATCCCACCATCTCGTGAAATACCGTTTGCTCCGATAAATGCCTTACTAAAATTAAAGGACATGAGTTGCTGGACTGCAAAATTCCCAGTAACTGCATCAGTGGTCGGCTTAACTGCACCACCAATGATAATTGTTTTAATTTTTTTATCCATTAAAGCAGAAGCAGTATGTACTGAATTGGTGACCACTGTCAGATTGTCAAAGTCAATCAAAAACTCGGTCATCATCGCCACAGTTGTCCCAGCATCCATAAAAATAACATCATCATGCTTGAGTTTACTAACCGCTTTTTGCGCAATTCTAAGCTTATGTTGCACATTTTTCACCGATTTTTCAGCAACATTTTCTTCATAGCGCAAATGTGATAGACTTTCTGCACCACCATGTAGCCGTCTAAGCTTTTGAGACTGATCTAGTTCAGTCAAATCACGTCTAATCGTTGACTCACTAGTCGCTAAGACCTGTGACAGCATCTCCAACGTGACGTAGCCTGTCCGATCTACGAGGTCTAAAATTTTTTGTTTTCTAGCATTTTTTAGCATGGTACTCCCTTACGATTAAGACATCTCTAAATTCAGAGAGTTCTGATTAGCGTTATTGTTTTTTACAACTTGCTACTGTAACCGTTTGCATTTTTAATTATACAAGCATTAACTATCATTGTCAAGCATTTTCTATCAAAAACTTTCAAAAAAAAGAATTATCTTTCATTTATTAAAATTTGACGTATACTATCTAAAAAAATCATTAACTCATCTGGTAATCAAAATGACTAAGGATATCTATAACACCTATAGATACCCTTGTGTTTCAAAGTTTATATCAAAGTATATCTGTAATAGACCTGACTTGTATTTTACTTTTTTTACCTTTTTCTGATATAATATAACTGTTGAGCGGAGGTGGCGGAATGGCAGACGCGCATGCTTCAGGTGCATGTACTCGAAAGAGTGTGAGGGTTCAAATCCCTTTCTCCGCATCGTCAATATAAATAAGGCACATACATGAAAGCCATGTATATGCCTTATTTTTTTTAAAAAAATGCCTTATTGAGTTAGTATCTCAATAAGGCATTTCAATTATTTTTATTTTGTATAGGCTTCAACTAAAGCAGCTACTTCTTCCAAAGTACCACATTCAGTCAAGGCTTTGTTAGCTAATTCTTGCATCTTAACAGTGTCAAGACGTTTCATCAAGCTACGTGTTTGTAGGATTGATGTAGCTGACATTGAAAATTCATCAAGTCCCATACCCACTAGAAGTGGTACAGCAGTTTGATCTCCAGCCATTTCGCCACACATACCTGCCCATTTGCCTTCAGCATGCGCTGCTTTGATCACATTGTTAATCAAGCGCAAGATTGATGGGTTATAAGGTTGGTAGAGGTAAGCAACTTGTTCGTTCATGCGGTCAGCGGCCATCGTGTATTGGATGAGGTCATTTGTACCGATAGAGAAGAAGTCAACTTCTTTAGCGAATTGGTCAGCTAGCATTGCTGCAGCTGGAATTTCGATCATGATACCAACTTGAATATCATCAGCAACAACAACACCTTCGCTGATCAAGTTAGCTTTTTCTTCATCAAAAATCTTTTTAGCTGCACGGAATTCAGTTAGCAAGGCAACCATCGGAAACATGATACGTAATTGACCATGAACTGAGGCACGAAGCAAAGCACGCATTTGCGTACGGAACATCGCGTCCCCACCTGCAGATAGGCTGATACGAAGCGCACGGTAACCAAGGAAAGGATTCATTTCTTTTGGTAGATCGAAATAAGGAAGTTCTTTATCTCCACCGATATCCATCGTACGCACAACAACTGGTTTACCATTCATACCTTCGAGAACTGCTTTATAAGCATCAAACTGCTCATCTTCAGTCGGGAAGTCTTGTGAATCCATGTAAAGGAATTCAGTACGGTAAAGGCCAATCGCTTCGCCACCATTTTCGTTTACACCAACAACATCTTTAGGTGTACCGATATTCGCTGCAAGTTCAAAGTGTTTGCCATCAGCAGTGCGTGTTTCAGCATCTTTAAGCAATGCCCACTCAGCTTTTTGATCTGCAAACGTTTTACCAGCAGCAATAAAGTCTGCTTGTTCAGTTTCAGTAGGGTCAATAATCACTTCACCTGTGATACCATTAACAGCCAAAAGTTGACCATCTGTCACGAGTGTTGTAATATTATTTGTACCAAGAACAGCTGGAATTTCAAGCGTACGTGCCATGATTGCTGAGTGACTTGTACGACCACCAATATTTGTGATAAAGGCTTTAACAAATTTCTTGTCAAGTTGCGCTGTATCAGATGGTGTCAAGTCATGTGCAACAACGATCACTTCTTGATCAATTGTTGCTGGACTAGGTAGTTTTTTACCAAGAAGGTTTGCAAGCACACGTTTTGTAACGTCTTTAATGTCTGCTGCGCGTTCTTGCATGTATGGATTATCTTCCATACCTTCAAAAATACCGATAAACATGTCCGTTACTTCTTTGAGCGCTGTCTCCGCATTTGTTTTCTTAGCACGGATAGTTTCTTTCATTTGACCGATCATTTCTGGATCAGCCAATACCATCAAATGTGCATCAAAAACTGATGCTGCTTCGTTTCCAAGACTATCTACGGCCTTTTCGCGGATAACGTTAAGCTCGCCTGTGCTTGCCTCTAAGGCAGTATCCAAGCGAGCTTCTTCGTTGTCAGTATTTTCGACAGTAACTGTCTCAAATGACAAATCCGGTTGAACCAGTAGATAAGCTTTGGCAACTGCGACACCGCTAGATGCGGCAATACCTGTAAGCTTCTCTGCCATGATTATTCTCCAGCCAATCCTTCTTTAGTCATTGTTTCGCTGATTGCTGCAATCGCGTCGTCAGCATCAGCGCCTTCTGCTGAAATTGTAACGTCAGCGCCTTGACCAACACCAAGTGACATAACACCCATGATTGATTTAAGGTTAACTGATTTACCTTTATATTCAAGGTTGATGTCAGAAGTGAATTTTGAAGCTGCTTGTACAAGCAATGTTGCTGGACGTGCGTGGATACCTGTTTCAGCTACGATGTGAAAATCTTTAGATGCCATGATTGCATTCTCCTTAGTTTTTTCGAATTATTTTCTGGCTTGCTAAAAAGCAAAGCCATAACAACATAAGTTTATCACAAAATGAAAAGGTTTGCAATCATAACGTAAGATTTTTTTGTCTTATGATATCTGCACCTTAAAAATCTCTTCGATATCATTTTTACTTTTGTTCATACAAAACTGATTGCAACATTTTTAGTCAATGATAAGTAATAAAAAAGGGCAAGCCCTTTTTTATTTGTTCAACGTCGTATAGATTTCATTTACCAACGCTGCAGTTTTATCCCAGCCTAAGCATGGATCAGTAATCGATTTCCCATAAACTTCAGGCGTGTCCTGGCGACCGTCCTCAATGTAAGATTCAATCATGAAGCCACGGACTGTTTGTTTGATTTTGTCATTCCAGTCGCGGTTGATTAAGGTTTGGCGAACAATTCTGATTTGCTCCATGAATTGTTTACCTGAATTATCATGGTTGGTATCAACCATGATAAATGGATTTTGAAGGCCTAATTTTTCATACTGGGCAATCGCTTTTAAGAGATTATCGTAGTAGTAATTTGGGACGTTTTCTCCGTATTCATTTGTTGCACCACGTAAGATAACATGGGCAAGCGGATTACCATCCGTATCAACTTCTGCATTACCATATAAGAAATTTTGTTTATTTTGTGCTGCATGAACAGCGTTGAACATAACACTAAGATTTCCTGAAGTTGGATTTTTCATACCCGTTGGCACATCAATCCCTGAAGCCACAAAGCGGTGTTCTTGATCTTCAACTGAACGTGCACCAATTGCATGGTAACTCACTAGGTCATCTACCATATGTAAGTTAGAGGGGTAGAGCATCTCATCTGCAGTAGTCAAACCAGTTTGTGTAATCACTTTATAATGTAAATCACGTACTGCATGGATACCATTAATTAAATCAGGTAATTTCGACGTATCTGGTTGATGCATCAAGCCTTTATAGCCGTCTCCATTTGTTCTTGGTTTAGCAGTGTAAACACGCATGACCATAAAAATCTTGTCTTTCACTGTCTCTTGAAGTGCAGCTAAGCGGTGGGCATAATCTAATACAGCTGTCTCATTATCTGAAGAACATGGCCCAATAACGAGTAGGACACGATCATCTTCACCCTTGATGATTCGCATCAATTCAAGGTCTCGTGCCTCTTTTTTAGCTAATGCGTCATCAGTTAATTTAGCATGTGTTTTAATTTTAGCGATATCGATTGCGTTACCTTTTTGATGAATTCCCATTTATCTATTTCCTTCTTATATTTACAAAATTCTGACAAGTAAACCTAAATAAAAAGCTGAAGTAGACTCCAGTTTTCTATAATGGTACTGATTCCGGACACTGATGCTAATCTCAGCCTCAAAGTGTCTCATATATTTCATTAATCAATGCGACTGTTTTATCCCATCCTAAACACGGATCTGTGATCGATTTACCAAATACAACTGGTTCATCTTGTCGCCCATCTTCTAAATACGATTCGATCATAAACCCTCGAACATATTTTTCAATCAGTGGGTTCCACTTACGATTAATCAATGTTTGGCGGATAATTCTGATCTGTTCCAAATACCGTTTACCAGAATTATCATGATTCGTATCGATCATGATAAACGGATTCTCAAGCCCCATCTTATCATAGCTAGCAATCGCATCTAATAAGTTATCTGTGTAGTAGTTTGGTATATTTTTACCATACTCGTTTAAGGCACCACGTAAAATAGCATGTGATAACGGATTCCCTTGCGTTTCAACTTCTGTCCGATTAAATAGAAAATTCTGAGGTGACTGGGCAGCGTATATGCCGTTAAACATCACATTAAGATTACCAGATGTCGGATTTTTTAGTCCTACTGGTACATCAATTCCCGATGCAACAAAACGGTGTTGTTGATTTTCAACAGAACGTGCACCAACTGCGATATAACTTACTAGATCGTCAACAATACGCAGATTTTCAGGATACAGCATTTCGTCCGCAGTTGTTAATCCTGTTTCAGTAATCACCTTATAGTGTAATTCACGAACAGCCTTAATCCCATTTAGTAAATTTGGTTGTGCCGTTGCATCAGGCTGATGAATCAAGCCCTTATAGCCATCGCCATTTGTCCGTGGTTTTGCCGTATAAACACGCATCACCATAAAAATTTTATCTTTCACTTCTTCTTGAAGTTTAGCTAAACGATGTGCATAGTCAAGTGCTGCTGCTTCGTTATCAGAAGAACATGGCCCAATCACGAGTAAGATACGATCATCTTCTCCCTTGATAATGGCTTCGAGTTCACGGTCACGACCTGCTTTTATCGCTTTAGTGGCTTCAGAGAGTTTACCCAACTCTTTGATATCTGCAATTTCTAGTTTCTTAGAGAGCGCTTTAAATGTCATATTTTTACTTTCAATTTTTAAATAATGTGAAAAGGATTAAACTGTTCTCATGCGACCATGACAATTCTTGAATTTTTTACCAGAGCCACATGGACAAATATCATTACGACCAACATTTGAAAAATCAAATTCAGACTCAGTAACTTGCTCTGATCCGACTGTCGTCAAGTTTTCTAGAGAAGCTGTCGTGACGACTTTAGGCGCATTATCTTGTTGGACTGCTGATTGTGGATGAATTTGCGCTTTCATCATTAATCGTGTCACTTCAAATTCAATCGCACCAATCATGTTATTAAACATCGAAAATGCTTCTTGTTGATATTCAACCAAGGGATTATTTTGGGCATAACCACGTAGGCCGACACTTTGACGCATTTGGTCTAATTGGTCAATATGGTCTGACCAGTTGGTATCAACTGTCCTAAGAATAACGGCTTGTTGGAAACTCAATTGACGTTCTAAATCAATTAGTTTATCCATTTGTTGGCCATAGACGACTTTGACTTTATCAAAAATCAAGGCCTTAATCTCATCTAGGCTCAAGTTTTCAAGTTCAGTTGCTGTAATGGCACCATCTGATAGTAAGTTACTCTCAACTTGAACGATGAGATCTTGCATACCAACTTCATCTAGTTTACCTAGTGGCGCCTGTCCAGCAACTAATCTGTCGATTGTTCTATCAAACATGCCAAATAGGTGTGGTGTCAGATCAGTTTTAGCTGTAATGACTTCATAACGTTGTTTATAAACAACCTCACGTTGCTCACGAATGACATCATCGTACTGTAGGACTTGCTTACGAGAGTCATAGTTATTCCCCTCAACGCGTTTTTGTGATGCTTCAATTTGATTCGTGATCATACGAGACTTGATGACCGCATCTTCACCTTCGATTTTGAAACGATCTAAAACAGCCGCAACCCGTTCACTACCAAAACGACGCATGAGGTCATCTTCCAGTGATAGATAAAATTGTGACACACCTGGGTCACCTTGACGACCTGAACGACCACGTAACTGGTTATCAATACGACGGGATTCATGACGTTCAGTCCCGATAACAGCAAGACCACGATAATCAGCTTCTGGGTGATCAACAACACCAGCACCGAGTTTAATATCTGTACCACGACCCGCCATATTGGTCGCGATCGTTACCGCACCATTTTGACCAGCATTCATGATGATTTGCGCTTCTCTAAAATGATTTTTAGCATTTAAGACTTCATGTGGAATCCCTGCTTTAACAAGACGTTTAGAAATTAATTCTGATGTCTCCACACCGACTGTACCGATCAGGATAGGTTGTCCTTTTTCATGACGATCTTTTACATCTGCTACGACTGCTGCGAATTTAGACTCGATTGTTGGATACAACAAATCGGAATGGTCAATCCGAATAACTGGCATATTTGTCGGAATCGGAATAATTTGCATATTATAAATTTCGCGGAATTCTTCAGCCTCTGTTTTACCAGTCCCTGACATCCCTGCCAATTTTTTATACATACGGAAATAGTTTTGATAGGTAATAGACGCCATCGTCTTAGATTCATCTTGAATCGGAACAGCTTCTTTGGCTTCAATCGCTTGGTGAAGGCCATCAGAAAAACGTCTACCTTCCATGGCACGACCTGTAAATTGGTCAACAATCAACACTTCTTGATTTTCATCAACCATGTAATCATAGTCAAGTGACATGATATAATTGGCACGTAACGAATTATCCACATAATGTGTCAAGGCTGCATTTTCAAGATCATAAAGGTTATCGATAGCAAAGAATTTCTCAGCTTTATCGATGCCTTCTTCTGTCAAGCCAATCGTTTTAGATTGCACATCAACCTTATAATCGTCGCCTTCTTCATAGTCTTCGCGACCATTTAGTTGTTTAACAAACTGATCTGCACGATAATAAAGTGCACTTGAACTTTCTGCCTGACCTGAAATAATCAAAGGTGTCCTGGCTTCATCAATCAAAATCGAGTCAACTTCATCGACTAAGGCGAAATTAAGGGGACGTTGTGACATTTCTTCAAATGTCGTTACCATGTTATCACGTAGATAATCAAACCCTAACTCTGAGTTAGTCGAGTAGGTAATATCACAGGCATAGGCCTCCTGTTTTTCAGCAGGAGATTTAGTTGATGAATTAATACCGACTGTAAGGCCTAGCCAGTTATAAAGTTCTCCCATCTCAGTCGCATCACGTGCAGACAGGTATTCATTTACTGTTACAACATGGACACCTTTACCAGCTATCGCGTTCAGATAAACAGGCATGGTTGCAGTCAAGGTTTTACCTTCACCAGTACGCATCTCAGGCACATCACCATTATGTAAGACAATCCCACCCATGATTTGAACATGATAAGGAAAAAGACCTAGCACACGTTTCGCACCCTCACGTGCTACTGCAAACGCTTCAGAAAGCAACTCGTCTAAGGTTTCCCCAGCTTCATAACGTGTTTTAAATTCTGATGTTTTCGCTTGGAGGACATCATCCGGTAAGTTTGCATAATCTGCTTCATAAGCCTCAACTTTTTCAGCCATTTTATGTAGTTTTTTTAACTGTTTTTTATCATTTTCAATTATGTTTTGAATAATGTTTGCCATTTTTTCTCCTAGATAGTTGTAACCCTTGTTCTAAAACAGGATACTTCCTTTAATTCTACCATTTTATTAGATTAAGTTCAAACACTAAGTGGGCAATCATCGCGTACAACCTGTCTTTTTATAAAAATGACAGAAAATATACAAAAGGAGTATATGTCAGAATAGTCCCTAATTTAATGGGATATAAAAAAACCGCCTGAGCGGTTTTCAAATAACTTAACTTGGGTAAATATATGTCAGGCTACCTTGTGCATTTACTGGATTGAACCAACCACGATAATTACCAATACTTTGGTTTCCTGCATAGTTCGCTTCGCTGACTTGAATACTTGTTGCACTTTGAACAGCTGTAACGACTGCAACGTGACCATAGCCACCATCGTTCCAAGATGCAATCGCACCTACTTGTGGTTGACTACCTGTACGGTAACCTTGTGCTGCTGCTGAAGATCCCCACTGCGCCCCGTTACCCCAGTTGTTACCAGCCCATGGTGCTAATACTTTAGCTCCCCAAGTACACTGACCTACAGGATATGTATTATTCCCAGATGGTGTTGGCGGTGTTGGTGGTTTAGGTGGATTTACTGGTTTATCAGGAGTCACTGGAGTTACTGGAGTTACTGGATTCACTGGATTCACTGGATTCACTGGTGCCGGCGTATTACTGCCACCAGAGGCTTGACTTGCTGCTTGACTTGCTGAAGCTGTTGCTTGATCATTATATGCTTTTTCAGCTGCTGCTGCTTGAACTACTGCTGCTTGTGCAGCAGCCTTTTGATCTAAAAGTGATGATTTTTCACCTTCAGCAGTTGCTCGTTCTACAGATAAGTTCAACTGAGACACTTTAAGCTCCGCTTGACGTGTATCAAGTGTTTTAGCCTGAACATCCATTTGGTCTTTTAACTTATAGCCTTCATCAACTTTTGCTTGATTTGATTTAACTGTTTTAACTAAATCAGCTTTTGCTGCTTCTTGCTGTTTCAGCATGTCATCATTCGCTTTAACAATCGTTCTCATCGCTGAAATACGTGTCACTGCATCTGATAATGATTTAGAACTAACGACAGCATCCACATATGATGTCGCTGCACCATCTGTTTGAGCTGAGCGTGCTTGTGATTTAAGAGACTCGTCACGTTGTGAAATTTCTTTCGTCAACTCTTGCGCTTTAGCATCTAGTTTTTTAGACTCATTTAGTAAATTTTCTGTATCTGATTTAAGTTTCGCTTGTTTTGCTGTCAACGTATCAACTTGCGCTTGAATACTCGTCACTTCTGACTGAGCTGCTGCTTCAGCACTCTTCGTCGAGGCAATTTTTGCATCTTGTGCAGCAATTTGTGTATCAGTGTCATCTGCAGCAACGACGATCGTAGTTGACACAGCTGATAATATAACTGTCGACAATAAGATCGTCGAGATTAGGCTTTTCTTCATATTAAGGTTATTCTCCTTCAAATGTACGCTACAATTAGCTTCAAAATTAATTATACGCTTTCATACGTCCTATAATGTTACAATACCATTACATTTTTTTATATGGCTGTAATGTTCTTTTCCTTTTTGTCATACCATACATTTTTTCTAGTGGAAATTGCAGTAGTATAGCAAAAGTGACATTTAAAATAAGACTGGGTGCCATCTCATAGATGATATAATTTCCAAAATTAAACGTTGCCAGTTGAAACAGCAACATGATAGCTGCTGAGAAAAACTCAAAAGCAGTCACGATAATAATCACTGTAAAAATACGCGTTAACCGATTTTCAAACACTGTTTGTCTGATGTTATAGACAAATAGGACAATCAGTGGGAACAACAGACTCGCGATCCCATAAACACCTATATAGTAGCTGTCATATATCACGCCAATTATGAAGGCAATCAAGACCATATACCGATAGCTATGCTGTAAAATACTATAGGTCAGAAATATTAAGAATAAACTAGATGTTACTGTCATATCTGTGTTACTAAGCGCCTGTGTGATATGACCATCAACCAGCATAAGGCCTAACAATATCAGGGGCGTGAAAAATTGAAACGAGAATCTACTCACACACGTCCTCCACTCTTAGGCTTTGAACAAACCTGTCTATATCAGAGAGTCTAGCATTAACTCTTTTTAGCATCTATTTTCTCCTTAACCCTATTCTTGCATGATTTTGATCATTTTTGTCGCTTCTTTAACTATTGTCACACGTTATGTCTTCACAAAATCATGCATATCTGGTAAAGCGTCACTTACTCAAGTATAGCATTTCTTACTATTTTTTTCTATTGTTACTTTTTATTTCATTCTATGATTAGTAGCATTTTTTTTAAAAAAAATCTCTCCAGCCAAGCTAAGACACGATGTAAAATCAAAAAAACTAGCTCTTTCAAATTAGCTAGTCCCTTGATATAAAATGCCTGATCACTCACCTGCGTTAGTTTCATTTAAACCACGTTTGATAACAAAAACAAACTGAATATTATCGAAACGCCCCGTTGGCTTGACATAGACTTGACGATTTATCCCTTTAGTGTCTTTATTTTCACCAATGATTTCGCCGACCGTTAGGTCTGCTGGTGAATTGCCACCAAGTCCTGACGTCATCACGGTATCCCCCTTATTAAAGGTCATATCCGATGACATTTGACTGACGATAAATGCGTTTTGCTGTGCATCATAGCCTGTAATCAGCCCATAAGCTGGATTATTTGCTGAACCGAGCCTAACTGGAATTTTGTTTTCCAAGGCCTTATCAGATGTTAAGAGCGCTACTTTTGCTGTTGTTTTATTGACCTGAACGATACGACCAACAACGCCACCATTGCTCATGACAATCATATCTTCCTTCAAACCATCTGACTTGCCTTTATCGATCGTCATAACATCATGCCAAGCATTGGGCGTTCTGACAACGACATTTGATGAGATTTTGTCATAGTTTGTCAGTGTGTTTTCTAATGCTAGCGCTGATTTTAATGCTTTATTCTCAGCCTTTAAGCTGCTAAGTTCCACTGATTCATCCGTTAATTTTGAAACTTGTTTACTTAAGCTAGCATTTTTTTCGTATGTTGTTAACAAATTACTGACGTCACTCATCTTGTCTTGAAAAAAATCAAAAGGAACTCCAATGATTTTATCGAGTCCACCGACTGTGCCATTAATAGCCATGCTCATGGCTGATGGTGTTTGCTTTGCCTTGTAACGCTGTGCTGACACCATGATTGCAACACAGGCACTAATAATCATAATAAGTGCTATGATGATGATTTTACTAAAGTTTATTTTTTTCACTATCTTAACTATCTCCACATTGATTGATAAAACTAGTCTATCTATTAAACGCTAAGCACTGATGCATGCTGGTTATTTAAGCTTCCCCACGATGCATCACAAGTGCTTCAACTCTATTTACTATCGCCAAATCGTCATGCTCACTTAACTTATTTTATTTTATCAAAATTTGGCAAAATTTGATAGAATAGAGATAAGAAAATTAACGGAGAAAAAATATGATTCCAACTTTTGGCAACAAACTTGACAATGTAGATTATCAAGCACGTTATGGTGTCTATGGTATCGTCGCACGACACAATAATACCGAGATTTGTCTTGTGCAAGCGCCGAATGGTGCTTACTTTCTACCTGGTGGTGAAATTGAACTCGGCGAAGATCATAAAAAAGCGTTGCATCGAGAATTACATGAGGAGCTAGGCGCTAAGGCTAAACTGGGTAAATTTTTAGGGCAAGCAGATGAGTTTTTCTACTCATCTCATCGGGATACCTACTATCATAATCCTGCCTATATCTATGAAACAATTGGTTATGAAATTTTGGGTGCACCATTAGAAGATTTCAATCATATCGACTGGTTTCCTGTCGACCAAGCTATCTTAAAACTTAAAAGAGGCAGCCATAAGTGGGGCGTAACAACTTGGCAAGACTACCTCAATTCACTATAATAAAAAAACTGTCGGTCGACAGTTTTTTTATCTATTTTAGTGTTTCTTATAAGCTAACGTATAGAACAAGGAAATCAAAATAGCCCCCCCTACAATATTCCCTAGATAAACAGGGATGAAATTACTCATAAAGTCTACCCAAGTGGCATGCCCGATAAAAATCATAAAAGGAATTAGAAAACTATTTGCCACACTATGCTGGAAGCCAATCGCCACAAAGGTCATGACTGGAAACCAGATCGCAAGTATCTTACCTGAAAAATCTTTAGCACCATAACTTAGCCAAACAGCCAAGCCAACAAACCAGTTACAGCCAATTCCTGAAAAGAAAGAGGTTAAAAAATTAGCAGTTAATTTACCTTGACCAACATGAAGCGCCTCTTTTAAGGCAGCACCAGAGGTCAAGGTCCCCGCTAGAACACCGAATGCGTAAGCAACAAAAATTGCACCGACTATATTAGCTAGGGTAATCACTAGCCAGTTTTGCAAAAGCTCAGATAGGGTGACCCTTTTTTTAAAATAACCGACAGCGACTGCCATCATATTACCCGTAATCAACTCACCCCCCGCAAGTAAAATCACAATTAGCCCAACTGGGAAAACGGCTGCACCTGCAAGACCACCGCCTACCCGTAGATAAGCCAAATAGCCGAGTGAAATCATCGCGCCACCGATAAATCCCAAAATCATTTTGGTAAGTAGCGGTTTGTTGACTTTAACGACAGCAGTTGCTGCTGTTTGTTCTAAAATTTCTTCCGGTGTGTACATAACGCAAATATACTCTTTTCTTTCATAAAATCGGTTAACCTAAACAGCTACTTTTAATGCGCATATCAGGTTAATTTTTAAGGGAATACGCTTTCGTCCCCACTGCTTTAACCCAATCTATCTGTTAGACCTTTTGTCTCAAACCCAATTTTACCTTATTTTGGAAACGATTACAAGTTATTTTGTGATTGTTTTCACACCTTCGCTAGCACTACCAACAATTACTGTTTTAACCATGCCATTAAAAAGACCATGCTCTACAACACCAACCGTCTCATCTAATAATTTAGCCAATCGTTCAGGATCTTTTATCTCTGCCAAATGCAGATCAATAATATGATTGCCCATGTCAGTTACCACAATCTCGCCACTCGCATCCACACGAACAACTGGATTAAAGCCAAACTTCTCAAATAAGCGAAACACCTGTCCATAGCCAAATGTCACAACCTCGACTGGTAACGGGAAGGCACCTAGATGTGTGACCATTTTAGCATCGTCTACGATCCAAATATAGTCCCGACTATAGGTGGCAACGATTTTCTCCATCAAAAGGGCAGCACCACCACCTTTTATGCCATTAAGCGCAAGGTCAACTTCATCAGCACCATCAACCGTTAAGTCGATGGCATCCACGTCATCAATGTTCTTTAGGGCGATGCCAAGACGACGAGCCTGCTCACTTGTGACACTTGACGTCGTGACCCCTACAATCTGCAAGTTTTCTTCGGCAACACGCCTGCCAAGCTCAGCCACAAAAAATGCCGCTGTAGACCCTGTCCCTAGCCCAACAATCATCCCATCCTTGACAAATTTGGCCGCTTCAACACCAACTAATTTTTTTATATTTTCCATAAGCTCATTATAGCAAAAAGACTTAATTTAGGTAAGCTAAATTAAGTCTTTTATATCCCTAAAAAATCAGGAGCATCTGTTGTTTTTATCTATTGTTGTAAGAGATCAAACTGCGATTGATAGAGGTGGTAATAATTGCCTTTCAAGGCCATCAAATTATCATGACTACCCGATTCTTGAACCCCTCCCTTATCAATATAAAAAATACGATCAGAATTTTTTATGGTTGATAAGCGATGCGCGATGATAAAGGACGTTCGTCCAACCAATAGCCGATCTAGTCCGTCTTGTAATAGACTTTCTGTCTTTGTATCGATACTTGATGTCGCTTCATCTAGAATTAAAATTTTTGGATTGGCTAAAAGTGCGCGTGCAAAGGAAATTAATTGTCTTTGACCAGCAGATAAGGTACTGCCGCGTTCTTTCACTTCCGTATGGTAACCATCTCTTAATTCCACGATAAAGTCATGGGCACGGACGACTTTAGCTGCGGCAACCACTTCTGCCTCACTCGCATCTAACCGACCATACCGAATATTTTCTAAGACTGTCCCAGAAAAGATGAACGTATCTTGTAGCATGACGCCCATTTGTTGGCGCAATGACGTTAAGGTAGCACGACGAATATCGACACCATCTATCAAAATCTCACCGGCATCAATATCATAGAACCGACTGAGTAAATTAATCACAGTCGTCTTACCGGCACCTGTTGGCCCAACCAAAGCGATCGACTCTCCTGGTGTCACATGAAACGTAATGTCCTTTAAGATTTCTTTGCCTGCCTCATAGCCAAATGTCACATGATTAAAGGCAACATCTCCCTTAATAGGGGGTAAGACAAAGGCATCAGGTGCATCCTCAATATCGGGTTGGACATCCAATGTTTCAAAAATACGTTCTAAATAGGCTGTTGCTGTAATCAGGGAGTTATAGAAATTGCCGATATTAATCACAGGATCCCAAAAGTTCTTGATATAGCCAATAAAAGCAATTAAGGTACCTGTCGAAACCTCTACACCTAACTTTTTAATGCCGATAAAATAGATGAGACAGGTTGTCAAAACTGAAACAGTTTGCACACCAGGCCATAAAAGAAACTGGATATAAATTGCTTTCATCCAGGATGTCCGATAGCCCTGACTGACCTCAGAGAAGATGCTGAAGTTCTCATTTTCACGTGAGAATGACTGCGTCACCTTGATCCCTGAAATACTTTCATGGATGTAGGCATTCATATTAGATTGCTTATTACTCAAGTTTTGATAAGCCTTACGCTGGGCATTCTTGATCAGCATGACAAATACAAACAAAACAGGTAGCAAGGCTAAACTGTATAGTGTTAACTTAAAGTCGATGGCAAACATGAATAGCAAGGTGACGACCACACTCAACATATCAGAGATGAGGTTGATCAAGCCATTTGACAGCAAATCACTTAAGGAGTTGATGTAGTTGACCACGCGAATTAAGATTTTACCATGGGGACGACTATCAAAGTAAGCAAACGGTAATTTCTGTAAATGCTCAAAGATATCTGAGCGCATATCTTTTAAGACGTCCTGACCCAGCACCGTAATCGTTCGAATCCGGTAGCGCATGCACCAGCCTGTTACGATGACAGATAATGTAAACCCGATTGCCAAAAGTCCTAGCATCCCTAGATTTTTTTGGGGAATGACATCGTCTATCACTAATTTAGTAAAGAACGGTCCTAACATGGCAGCGATATTGGCCAGAAAAATAACTGATAATGTCCGATAGACTGTTTTTTTATAGGGCACGATATAGTTAAGCAAGCGTTTAAAATGTGCAGCATTAAAGGATTCTTCCAGGGTTTCATCGACGTCAAATTTATTTCTAGCCATTAGCTACCTCCTTTCATTTCTATCCCAAAGTTACCGAGTTGTTTATTATAGACATCATAATAATAGCCTTTTTTAGCCAAAAGACTGTCGTGTGTGCCACGCTCTACAATTTTGCCATGTGCCATAATCAGAATTTCATCAGCTTCTTTAACAGATGACACACGATGGGCGATGATAAAGGTTGTCTTATCAGACGTAATTTGGTCTAACTCTTCTTGAATTCTAGTCTCTGTCTCCATATCAACGGCCGACGTTGTATCATCTAAAATCAAGATTGCTGGATCTTTCATCAAGGCACGTGCTAAGGAAATACGTTGTTTTTGACCGCCAGATAAGCCAACACCCCGTTCCCCTACGATCGTCTCATAGCCTTCTGGCATCTGCTCGATAAAATGATTGGCATCTGCTATACGGGCCATTTTCCTGACCTCATCACCATCTGCACCTGGTACACCAAATGCAATGTTTTCTGCAATCGTATCAGAAAATAAAAAGATATCTTGCATGACCAGTGCGATATGGTTGCGGAGCTGTCTGACATGCCACTTTCTAGCATCAACACCATCCAGTTTCACCACACCAGAAGTCGGATCATAGAAGCGGGCGATAAGATTAACTAGTGTCGATTTACCAGACCCTGTTTCTCCGAGGATACCAATTGTTTGACCAGGTGCGGCATTTAGAGAGACATGTGATAAAATCTCTGTTTCTGGATCATCAGCAAAGTGAAAGGATACATCCTCAAAGTCAACATAGCCTTTTAAAGTTTTCGCTGATTTTTCAGATACAAGTGGAATTTTTGTTTCTGAGTTTAACATGTCTCGAATTTTAAAAGATGACGCAACAAATCGTTGGACATCATTGATCAACCAACCACTCATCCGCATTGGCATATTAATCATCCATAAAACACCGTTAAAGGTAACAAGATTCCCTAGGGTCATCTGGCCATTAATCACAAAGTAGCCACCTAAAACAAGCGTAATAATGGCTAGACAGCCCGCCAGAGAGTCTAGTATCGGTAAGTATTTTCTAGACACCTCAGCGGAATCGATATTGCGTTGTCTAAAGTCATCATTGTGGGCATTAAACTTCTCAATTTCAAATGCCTCACGTGTGAATGCTTTAACCACTCGATTACCACTAATGTTTTCCTCCACCATGGAATTTAGTCTAGAAAAACTCTCACGAATTTCGTAGAAAAGTGGACTCGCTTGACGCGACATCCTGCTCGTCAGATAGGCAATCAAAGGGGTAACCGCAAGTAGGGCTAACATCAACCGCCAATCAATACTTGCCATCACAACCACTGCTGCGATGAACAACAAAGCGTTTTCCAATAAGGTATAAACAACCCACGAAACAAAGTGACGAATGGCATCCGTATCACCTGTCATACGTGCCATAATATCTCCTACTCGCGTTTGATTAAAGAAACCAAAATCCATCTCTTGCAACTTAACATATAAATCCTCACGGATTTTATAAAGTGTATTTTGACCAATCACCTCAAACAAAATTTGATAAGCATAGCGCAAGATAATCCGAAAAACGGTTATCCCAATCATGCCACCTAGAATCGGAAGCAACCACTCCGTTTTCCCTTGATCAATCACGACGTCAACTAACTCGCCCCCAAGGAGCGGAAAAATAATAGATAAAGCCGACACGATAGCCACGAGTAACACGGCTAAGACGATCCGCCATCTGTAAACTTTGGCATACTGCCAAACCCATTTAATACTATCCATAATACCCCCTCATACTGCCTAATTATGTTGCTTAACTCTAGCTTAAAACAAGTCTCTCCAAAAGAGAATGGTCTTTATTGTCAAAATAGATAGACAAAGTTACCCTACTTACGATTACGAAAAAATATGATAAAATAGGCCTATTGACCTATCAAATTAACCCTAACTAAATATCTCATTGCCATCGTAAAGGGAGTCATTATGTTACAGCTAAATACGAAAACGTTCAATCCTGAAATTTTATATGTTTTTGATTATGAAAACATCGGCCCAACTACTAATAAGCATCATTGTCATGACTTTTTGGAACTGTCTATTGTGCTAGATGGTAGTGTGGACTATGTGATTGGTGATCAAAAAACGCGCATACCAGAAAAAACACTCTTACTATTTAATCCTGGTGTCTACCATCACGAATCCTACGAAGCTGGTATGTCTGCAACACAACTGCATATCGGTTTTCGAAACCTGACACTGCATGGTGTGCCACGTGACCGGTTTCCATTCACCTCTTCTATTATCAAGTTAACTGATTTTGAAGCCCAGTTTTTTGATGTCTGTAAGGCTATCCTGCTCGAAAAAGCGACTGCTTATCCTGGATACGATTTGATGATCAAGGCTCTCGTCATGAAATTAATTGTCCTTATCTTACGAGACTCAGCCACTAGCCAGCTTGAAACCAATGCACTCAAGTTATCTTATGAAGCACAAGAAAAGCAAGTCATGATTGAGCATATCATCGACTACTTGGAAGCGCATCATGATGAAGAGGTGTCCTTATCTACTTTGTCGCAATCACTCTATATGAGCCCTACCTATATTTCTCGCGTATTTAAAGAAGAGACTGGCGAATCTCCGATTAATTACCTGATCAAAATTCGTTTAGCACGTGCCAAAGCCTTACTAAAAAGCAATGCTAACGTCACCGTTAAGGAAGCCGCAAACCAAGTTGGCTATAGCGATGCTTTCTACTTCAGCAAGCTCTTTAAAAAATATTACGGCAAATCCCCGTCCACTTTGCTAAGACGACATAAATAGCCTGTCTATCAGACAAGGCTATTTATTTACTCATATTTTCCGGCATTTGCACGAGATACTTTGCGTACGCGACCTTTAATTTTCTCAGTTTGGAGCGCTTTTAATACTTTACTACCATTGCCATTTAGAATCTCAACAAAGGTAGATACTTCAACGATGGCAATCACACCGATATCATCACCACTAATACCAGGAATACTGGTAATGGCACCTACCACATCACCTGCTCGTAATTTTGTTTTCTTACCCGCATTGATATGGAGCTTCATGATTTCATCTTTAAAGACAGTACTCTTATCTGTTTTCAAGACGAGTTCTCTATTTTGCTTTGCGATAAACGAAGGCAGACGTTTATCAAACAGACTAACGCTTGGTAACTGCATCTCTGTTATAGTAGCATCAATCCCCGCTTGAACCTGCTCAATTTTAGCAAAATCACTTCGTTGTGCTGCACTAACCAATGAAATCGCTTGTCCCGTTTTTTCGAAACGCGCCGATCTTCCGATACGGTGAGTATAGGCATCAGGATTATCAGGTAGGTCAAAATTATAGACAACCGCTATATCTGCAACATCTATACCACGCGCTGCGACGTCTGTCGCAATCAAATAACGGAAATAATTATGTTTAAAATCATTAATCACACGCGTTCGATCGCGTTGCTCCATACCACCATGCAAGGTTTCATTTGGCACTTTTTTCTGCTGTAAGTAGTCTGAAATCGCATCAACTGCCGCTCTGGTATTGGCAAAAATAATAGCCGAGTCTGGATTTTCCATCACCAATAACTGGTATAGATTTTCTAACTTATCTTCCTTGTCAACTAAATAGAAGGTTTGGTCAATTCGTTTTGACACGGCATTGGTCGCCTTAACCTCAACCAAGATTGGATTTTTTACATAGAAATCGGCGACATCTCTAACTGCCTTTGGTAAAGTCGCTGAAAATAAGGCGACCTGAGGTTTACTAGGTAGTTCTTCAAATATGGCATCAACCTGATCCATAAAGCCCATGCTAAGCATCTCATCCACTTCATCGAGCACAACAAGCTTAATTAAGTCTAACTGAATCGTCCCTTGTGCGATATGATCTAACAATCTACCCGGTGTCGCAACAACAACATGCGTCCGTTCTTTCAAATTACGAACCTGTGCTTGAAAAGAAGAATGGCCGATTAGTGTTTCAACCTTGATCCGTTTGAAACGCCCAACATTAAAGATTTCTTCACTTATTTGCGAGGCAAGTTCACGTGTTGGTGCAAGCACCAATACCTGAGGGCGACGTTCTTCCCAAACCACTGTTTCAACGATTGGTATGGCAAAAGCGGCCGTTTTGCCACTACCCGTCTGTGACTTAACAAGCAAGTCATGCCCCGCTGTCAATTCTGAAATAACAGCTTGTTGCACCTCGGTTGGTTGCGTATATCCTAGAGCAGTCAGTGCCTGCTGTGTTTTTTGGCTAATATTTAATGTATCAAATGTCTTCATCTTGTGATTATACCATATATCGGTACGCTTAGATACTCCCTGATGCCCTAAAGCCTAGTATTTATAGGGTTTAGAATTATCTAATACCTCTTAGATACGCCTAGATACGTTACGCTAGCCTAGAGAGATTGCCATTAGAAATACAAAAACTTTTTTAGTAAGAAGTTAACTAGGAAATAATCAAAAATCTATTCTTTATCACTACCTCAAAATCTCAACTAAGTCCTTCTTAGAAGCCATGTTTGCTGGGGTGATTGAAAACACCAATCCAATAATAAGTGTTACTATAATTGTTAAACTTATTGTAAAAAAGTCTGGTGAAACTCTAAATGGCAACATGATAGATATTATAAGTGCTATCAAATAACCTAAAATATACCCAATGATACCAGATGATACTGTTAGCATTAATCCTTCTGCTAAAAATTGATTCCTAATGTCACGTCTTCTAGCGCCAACACTTCGACGTACACCAATCTCCTTTGTTCTCTCAGAAACTGAAGTGTACATCATATTCATTACCCCAACACCTGCAATAAAAAGTGAAATTCCCGCAATACCAGAAATAAAATAAGTCAACATTTTTAATACTTTACCAATACCGTCTGTCAAGGCACCCATATCAAATGTTTCATATTTGCCAAAATTCCGACTTGAACCTATATTATTTAGTTTTTTAATAACATTTTTTGCAACATTACTCGGTTTGAAATCTTTGGTAACAATCACTTTTATCTGCATCGGACGATCCCGATTGTTTTCATAATACTGATATGTTTTTTTGGACACTTTGATATCAGGTGTTGTATCAAACAGTCCCTCTGATCCTCCCATATAGATACCTACAACTTGATAAAGTTCACCCTTAATATCAATACCCGTTCCTATTACTTTTGTCAAATCTTGGTTAATGTCTTTAGCTGTATCTTTACTTATCAAAACGACTTTCTGGTGGCCATTGTTTTCTTCGCTACGAAATTGACGACCAAACTCAATTTTATCTACACCAAAATTCGAAAAGCCTAAACTCTTAGTTATTTTTTTATTTCTAACATTTAGATCAACACTTAATAGGTTGTCACTTTGTTTAACATACTCAACTTTGTTTACACCTTCAACTTGCCTCACAAAATTCAAATCTACATCTGAAAAATAAGACATTTTACTGTTCGCAAATTGTGTTAAGTCTGTTGGGTTAAACATAATATCAACGCTCACTTGCTTGTCATTTGATGTTGTTAGATTTCTAACCGTATACATTTCAAAACCACGCCCTAGAGACAATATTGTAATGACACTAGAAATCCCAATAATGATACCAATCATAGTCAGTAAGCTACGTCTTGTATTTTGTCGCAATGCCTGATAAGCATTTGTTATCACCTCACTTATCTTCATAGTGAAACCTCTCCATCAGAGACTTTTATTTCACGACTACAATAAGTCATTAGATTAACATCATGTGTTACCAAAATAATCGTTACCCCATGATTAATATTTAAATCCCTAAATAATTTCATAATTTCTAGAGAAGTTTTGCTATCAAGTGCACCAGTTGGTTCATCTGCGATAATAAACTTTGGTTGATTAACGATAGCTCGAGCTATTGCTACTCTTTGCCTTTGTCCCCCAGATAATAATTTGACTGATTGTTTTTCTAAACCTTCTAGGCCAACTCGTCTTAAGCTTTCTAATACCAGTTGAGTTTTTGTCTGATTAGCAATACCAGCATATAATAATGGTAGCTCAACGTTTTCAGTGACTGTCATTGCTTCAATTAATCCAAAATTTTGAAAAACAAATCCCACATGCTCATTTCTAATTTTAGATAGTTCATCATCTGTATACTGGTCAACTAATTTTTCTTCAAAGTAATACTCCCCTGAAAATTGCCTGTCTAAAAAACCAATTAGATTGACTAGGGTTGACTTACCAGAACCACTCCGTCCCATGATACCAACAAAATCACCTTCAGCAATACTGAGTGATACATTTTTTAGAATGGTAACTCTTTGCTTGCCAAGTACATACGATTTAGTAACATCATCAAGAGTGATCAACATATGTGCTCGCCTCCTTAATCAGCTTATCACCAACTTTTAATCCAGATAAAACCTGCAATTTACCATCTACTTCTTTAGTATCAACTTTCACCTTTTTAAACTGTTCTCCATTTTTTATATACACATACCCAGATTTAACTGTTGACTTAGGAATGTATAAAGATGCATTAGGTAGATGAATTTGAACAGTATAACCATTTTGTAGAGGTTCATCTAAATTAACCTTAAAATTGTAGTGAGTAGAAGTCAGATCTCCTGTTGTTTTTTCTGGTACAGGTGAGATGAATGAAATCTTTCCTGATACCTTTTTTTTAAAATCAACTGTTTCAACTTTAACATTATCATTTACTTTAAGCTTATCATAATCATACTCGGAAACTTTTCCTAGCACAAAAGTTTCTTTGCTGACAACACTAAGTAAGGGCCCCGTCTCCGAATCAATTCCCATTACAACATTCCCCGCAGTTTTAGACGTTACTGATATTGTTTGTTGTGCGACTTGATTAGCCATTGTCGTTTGTGCTTGTTCCAGAGCTAGACTAGCAGTAGTTAAAGCACGTTGTGCTGTTTTAAGTGCCTCATTATTAGTTTCGATTTGATCATTCAATACTTGTTTTTCTGCATCATTTTTTGCTTTAGTAAACTTTGTTCGAAGAGAAACATCCTTATTCTCCACTTCTGTCATGTCTGCTTTTGCATTGACTAACTCATTTTCAGCACTTTTAACTGTAAACTCCTGACTAGATAACTCATTAGATGATTTTGTATAAGTCAGTAAAACATCGCCAGCTTTAATTTCCTGACCTTCTATCACATTGACTTTTGAAAGCTCACCAAGAGAAACGTCTTTTGTGTAATCTGCAAATGTACTTGCAACAACACTGCCTTTAAAAAGACTATCTGCTTGTGACTCAACTGTATAAGTAGCATATGTATGAGTTTGATTTTTTTTTCCTTTGTGTAAAACAAATACAGATAGAACTATAATCCCTAAAACAATTGAAAGCACAACACTTATCAACATAACTAATAACGGATGACGCTTATAATATACCTTCATTTCAAATCCTCAGTTAAATTCCTGTTTATTCACTACAACTAATTGCGTATCTTTATAGCAAAACAGCCAGGTGATAAAACTAACATCCAAACTAAATTTATTTTTTTCATTTTACAAGAAAAGACAACGTAAACTAGTAAAACGACTCGAATGATATTTAAATCCCATGTAACATAAGCTGGTATTACTGCTATACCTTGAAATCCCATTTTATTAAAAATACATTATTTTTCATATTTCTCAATAGAATAATAAACTTTAATAATCTCCGGTAAACTAATAAATATTAAAAAAATCAAAACAAACCACGCTTTATAATATATTGATCCGAGAATAATCGAAAAAAATATGAATGCTTCATATAAACTAGGAAATTTCACCACCTTACTAAACTGCAATATTAACTCCGTTCTTTGTTAAATGTATGAGTTTTCTAACTGAAAACAAGATAATACCTATTGGGCCAAGTATTAACCAAAATATATTCTTCTTCTTTTCTTTAAATATTATGATATAGACAAACACTACGATACCAACTAAAATATTCAAGTAAGAAGCTACCTTACTTTCAAACGGCTGAGGAATTTTAGTTGAATTTGTTATATCTTCCGGATTAATTGAAGAAAAAATATGAGTCGCTCCTCTAAAACCAAGATATAAACTGAGCACACTCGTTAAAGTGAAAACAATTAAAAATAGTATTTTAATCTCTTTTTTATTAATCATATGTATACCTCTATAAGTCCAGCAATAGCTAACAACGTTAGCGTTATAGTCAATAAAAATCTAATATAAAGCCATTCATTAACTAAGACTATAAGTTTTCTTTCTTTCATAAATTTCTTTATATTTCTAGAGATCTCTATTCCTGCCATAGCAATAAAAATAAAAGATAATAATTCAAACAATGCATAGGGAAAAAGTATAAATACAATCTGTTTGAAAGATAATATTCCCATTACTATTCCCATAGAGATACCATTAATAAACAAAATCACCAGACCTCCAACACCTAATGTTAAAGACCCAATAATCAAGATTGTTAAAGCAACACCTGCATTGTGATTAACTATTTCATTAAACCTCAGCATTTGAATACTTGAAGTAGGACTATTACCTGAAAGTTTGATTATACAGATACCGATAATCACGCCAATAACTAAAATAATCAAGGCCAAACAAAAATCTTTTTTTACAGAAAGTCTTTCCATAATTTAAAATGAAATCCCTGCAGCTACTCCAAACATCGCTAAATATGCTTGAGCAGTAGCAATAAATGGTACAAAATAAGGGTATATTATGACTACAGAATAACTCGCTCCACTTGATAAAAGACCGACAATTGTTGAAGCAACAACTTTTGTAAGGCCAAATTTACTAATCAAATCTCCAAAAATACTTAAAATAGACATTCTTTTCTCCTTTATCTTACCAGCCAGCTGCTGCACCAGAACCAATAGTAGCAATCAATCCGCGAAGTGTTAGCAAATATGGTGCAAGAATCGGCCAACATATTGAAATAATTGTAGCACCACCTGAAGCAATTATTCCAACTGCCCAAATTGCATCTCCTTTTGATAGACCGAATTTTTGAACCAAATTACCTATTAAACATACTTTGTAGCTGAATATAATTCCTATAGCAATAACGCTTGATAAAAACACCTCTGTTTTTGAAAACTTTTTTTCTAAATAACTATCCATTTTATAGCCTCTTACTTATTCTGTTAATCTTTTTAAAAGCAACTTAACACTTAAAACTATTTGATCAGAATAGCTCTAGATATGCAAGTTCCAAACCAGTTAATATATATTGATAACTGACTGTCGACTCGTCAGTATAAGGTTAGCTAGAAAACATATTCTTCAAATTTAATTATTTCTACCATGTCATAATTATAAATCCTTATTAATTCTAGCAAGATATTAATCAAACTTAGATAATGTATTCTTTTAAACCTATAAAATTAATTTTATCACGAAAAATAGCAGGTTAAAAAAAGTTGAATATATGCACATTATGATAATTACTTAAACAATTATCATAATGTGCATATATTCAACTTTTTCGAAAAACATCTAATTTAGAGTAGACTGATATTAGTAATAATTCATTAGAGAGGAAATTTAATATGTTTAAATTAATTAATATTTGGCTTTGGTGGTCTTAACCTTTCAAGTCTATTCTTACAGTAATCAATAATAGGCTGAATGCCTAGTACAGCAACCTTATCTAAGTAGATTTCTGCTTTAATAAGGTTTTTTTCTGTTCTTTCTACCAGATAATCATGCAAATCGTTCAATATCTGAATATTAACAATCGCACTTAGGTTACCAGCTAAGTCAAGTTGTGAAATCTTATATCTAAAAAATTCCGCCTCCTCTAACGCTTCATACTCAAGCACAGAATCATATAAATTTGTTAATGTCTGTAAAAATAGATGTTTGTTCCCTCCGTGATAAAAGTGAACCATTCTGTCCAAAAGTAATTCCCCAAACCATTTCAAATCACCTACATCTATTATGGGACAGGTGTAATATAGTAATCTGAGTTCAAATTCTGTCCAATTGTCAATCCCACTTAAATAATCGCCAACTGTAAGCTTCTCCTCATGTAAAACATAGTTGTTCTTTGTAATGTCTTGTAGAATACTTTTAATCATAATATTTGTCAAAATCTGAAATTTATTTTTAGGTTTTGAAATGATTAAACTTTCTGATTCTTCTACTCCTATAAATCCAGAAAAACGAACATTATTTAAAGTGTCGTAAAGTTTCTGCATCGAGTCCGGTTGGTAGCCGTTCAAAACATTTGTAAATTCGTTAGGTGTCATATGCAACTTTTCAATGATATGGAGTAACTTATCAGCCGTTAGCATAGTTGCACCATTTTCAAATTTAGAGATGAGAGATCTAGATATAATGTCATCACTTATATCAGACTGAGTATAGCCTCGTGCTTTCCTAAGTTCCCTAAATGTTTCCTGAAGATTACGTCCTTCATCATTAAATTTACTTTTCTTCATATATTCCGTACCTCTCCATATTTAATCACTATTTATAAAGAACAAGTTATAATTGAGTATTGTTTTTTATTATAACTTTTCTATTTATAGTTGTCAAAATCATATTGAAAAAGCACATATATCATCAAATGAATACCAGAAGTAAATCAACCTCATTGAAAATATAAAGGAAAACGAAATATTTCCACTATCAGCTATTTATCTTTCTTATTTTTATTACTGCTTAAACTAAAAATTTATCCGTCGATACTTACTTCAAATTTCCCTTAAATAGTTCCAACGAAAGCATAGATAACTGATATATAATGGCTCACAGATTCCTTTTATCTAAAGAAATTAGTAATGAGGTTTCCATTCCTATTTTAAATATGTTTTTTACTTAGAGGTGACCTGTTTCTTTGTCCTTAAAACTTCATATAAGATACCAGTTTATAAGAACTTATAACTACCATCTCTACAGTTCGGTATCAATTTTAAGTTCATATCGTTCTATTATTTAAAGAATAAACAAACTTACCTCTTACCTACCTAACTTAAACAAACAACAATATGCCTAAAACACTAGTTGATATTGTATACTAGCTATACTAAACTTTATTCATAAACTAGTATACATTATGTAGTAGCAAGGAGATAAAATCATTGACTATCAACAGCCAATTGCTTAAAGGGACATTAGATGGTGCTATACTCATTGTGATTTCAAAAGGTGAAACTTACGGGTATGAAATTACAAAAAAACTAGAGATGATCGGATTTCTGTCTATAGCTGCAGGAACTATTTATCCAATTTTACAAAAATTAGAGCGAGAAGCCTATATTACAGGAGATATGAAAGCTTCTTCTGAGGGACCCAAACGGAAATATTTTACAATAACCGAAAAGGGACTAGACAAGTTACACGCTTTTTTTAGTGATTGGGCAACACTCACAGTAGCTATGGAAAACCTGATACAAGAATTTGAAAGTGGTGACGACAAGTAACCAGTAACTTAACACTCAGACTTGCTATTTGATCGTTAATTATTAGAGAGGTAATCATTCATGACAACTATAGGACAACAGTTTAAAGCTGATAAAGCTGAACATGTCAAAAACAAGGCACTTATAAACCAAATGACACCTGAAAATAAAGCATATGATGACACCTTCGTCGCATCATTATATGCACCTGATCAGTTGTCAGGTAAAGACAGCCAAAGCCTACCAAATATTTTAGAAACTGTACGAGCTGATATCTTATCAGCTCAAAAAACTCAGCAAGCAGCAGAAACTTATTTTGGTATGCCAGCTGAGACACTTGCCAGACAGTTTGTAGATGCCTTACCTCAAAAAACACTAAGACAAAAAATTAAAAGACAAGGTCTCATTTCAGCCTATTTGGCTGTCATATTCGCAATCATTTTCTTAACCCCTTGGTTTGGTGGCGGATTAACGCCTCAAAATATTGGTCTTTTTACATTAACCCTGCTACTAAACTTATGTTTACTATATATTAATTTATATGTGCCAAGTTGGTTACTGATACTTTACCCTCAAAAAAGTAGTCAAGGTCGCACTAAGCTAACAACCTATTTAACAGCTGGTATTTCAGCACTCTTTCTTATCGTTATTCTGATTGTAAAATACTTACTTTAAGCATGCAAGCTCAATACACTAGGGTTCATACACATATAAGAAAGTCACAGTGCTATCATAAGCTTGTTGACTTTTTTATATCCTAATATTTTCATTTTTTCCGATATCAGTTTTCCTAAATTACAGCAGCATGAATCCACTTATTGACGTCAAAAATAGCCGCTATCAACGATAACGACTATTACTATTATTCAGTTTATGCTATACCCTTACTTACAAGGTTAGGCTAGAAGTTCTGAAATAGCCTCAGTTACAGGCGTTAGCGCATGACCAAGCAAGGTTTCAAAATCAGTACTTGTGACGTCAAGCTCGCCAGCTGAAATATCTGATTGGATGGCTGTTACAATCCCAACTACTTCATCTGGTAAACCAGCAGATACTAAGGCTGCTTTGTAATCTGAGATCGTCATTGAGACCGCATCAATCGTTTTACCAGTCGCAGTTTCCAAGGCTTGGTGCAGATCAGCATAGCTTAAACGGGGGCCAGAAAGTTCGTAGATATGGTTATCATCGAAAGATTGGACAAGCGCTTGTGCTGCTGCCTCAGCGTATTCTCTTTTCAAGGCCCAACCCACTTTGCCTTCACCGCCGGCATAGACAAAGCCTTTCCCAGCAAGGGCATCTTGGAAGATACTGAGTTCATTTTCCAAGTACCAGTTGTTACGTAAAATCTTATACGTTAGGCCAGATTGTTTAATCATGGCTTCTGTGGCAATATGGTCCGGAGCCAGTACAGAATGAGACCCCTCAGCATTTGCTAGGCTGGTGTAAACGAGGTTTGCAATACCAGCTGCTTTAGCGGCTTCAATGACATGCTTATGTTGCAATTCACGGCTCACGGCTTGACCGGGTGCACCAGAGACAAACATGAGCGTTTCAATCCCAGAAAAAGCGTTAACAAGACTCTCTTTATCTGAATAATCGCCAATACGTACCGCATAGCCTGCTTCAGCAAAAGGCACGCCTTTTGCTTCTGAACGCACTAATACTGCTATCTCATCATGAGAAACTGTTTTAGAAAGGGCTTTTAAAACACCATTGCCAAGGCCACCTGTTACACCAGTAATTAAATAAGTCATCTGTTAGTCTCCTTTTATTAGTTGTAACTTTTTTAGTTACTTCTTATCTACATGATATCAAAGGGATAGCATTCTGTCAATAATTAAGGTTTTGATAACTAAAAAAATCTAGTACACGATGGATTGACGTGTACTAGATTAGGCTTGATCAATTATTTTTTCCTGAGCATTGTGAAGGAGGTCTGCGACTGTCTTATTTTTAAGGTAGGTCTCGAGCGCAAGTTGCGCTTGTAGCAGATCATCGTCAAGCAAGCCATGAATCGTTTTGCCAACTGGGCAAGCCGGATTGGGCTGCTCATGAAACTTGAAAAGACCAACTTCTGAAACGACTGCTACTGCTTCATAGACATCTAAATAAGTAATAGTTTTGGGATCTCTTGAAATGCTTGCACCTCCGCTACCACGTTTAACAGTGACGATGTCGGCTGTTCTGAGTTGTGAAAGCAGCCTGCGAATGATGACAGGATTAACCCCAATAGAGCCTGCCATAAATTGACTTGTTACTTTTTCCTCCTTGAAAATATCCATGACAGTTAACATGTGTAGGGCAATAGTAAAGCGACTTGATAGGGGCATAAAATTCTCCAATGTAAAGATTAAAGTTACATTCATTATAGTCAAGACTAGGGATAATGTCAACTCTTTCACATCTTAAATGTTGCCAACCACTATTAAGCTAATCTAGAGTACCTAAAAGAAAAGTTGGCATAAAAAACATAACTCAACCTATCGGTATCACTAATTTGATACTGCCTTAAGTCCTTTCTTATATAGATAAATAACACCTACATAAACGAGTGAGGTTATCACAAAAGGGACTTGAACAGGTAAAACTGTAAATAGATAACCATATATCACTTGTCCAACAGGAACTAAACCGATGAACATCGTTGTTAAGATCCCATTCACTCTTCCTGAAAACTGGGCTTCTATTTTTGTCTGTAAAAGCGTCATGATCGCGATATTCAATATTCCCTCAACAAAGGATACACAGAAAATAAAGCCTAGATATAAGGCATAACGATAATCATAGCCGTTCAAGCCACTTATGATCCCTAAAATCAGGACCAAACTAGCTAAAATCTGCATACTTAAAATAAAAAGACGGGCCAAAGAAAACTTAGCCTTAATGAGACTAAAAATAAAGGGACTAAAAAAAGCCGCAACAATCCCAACTGATTCGATTAATGAAAATTGTGTGTTTGACACCTTAAATATCAATTTGGCAACTACACCATTCCCAACACTAAATAAGGGAATAGAAAAAAAGTTCAAAATCATCACACAAATCGCCGTATGCCATAAGAGCTGATTCCCTTTCATATACTGAAATCCCTTAACAAAATCGCTACCGAATTGTTTCAGCGTCTTAGTCTGACTGACCTGTTTAAAGTAGTCGTTTTTCAATAGGTATATCAAGATATTTGACAAAATAAACGACAAACCATTGCATAGTAAGACGGTTTTAATGCCCATTAAACTGTAAACACTAGCACCAATCAACGGAGCGACGACTGCTTGAATCGAATCAGTAAAAGACATGACTGTATATGCCTGTGATAGCTCCTGCTCGCCACTTGCAATCAATTTTATGGTACCTGCACTTGCTGGTGAGTAGCATGCAGCAAGCAACCCCAGACAAATGACCATAGCAAATAACAGAACGAGATTACTTTTATCTAAAAAGATAGTAACCAGACAAATGACACTAAAATTTAAAACATTTAGCAACAGCAATATTTTTTTCTTATTAAACCAATCTGTTAAAACACCAAAAAAAGGACCAAAAATAACACGTGGTAAGATGGCACTTGCTAACATTAAGGAAAATAATTGACTAGATTTAGTCATGTCTAAAATATAGATAGCGAGGGCTGCTGCCTGAATTGAACTACCTACTGACGAAATAAAGTCTGATGAAATCAAGTAAAGTAATTGTTTATTTTTCAAAGTATGTTGCTTTCTAAATAAAGAAGACTATTCGTTTCCAAGTCCAACTTGATGTTACACTTAAATCCCATCCTATTAAAGTAAAGAAAGACTAACCACGAGGGTTAGCCTTAATTTCCTATACGATAAAACTTAAGCAAGTGCGCCCATTGGATCCCAAGGTAAAAGCGTCACTGGTTCTGCTTCATATGCTGCTAGTTCTGCTTCACTCAAGAATTCTTTTCTGACAACGATTTGGTAAGTATACTCATCCATCCAAGCATCTGATGCTGTGAAGTAGCCTTTTTTACCAACTTTATCGCCCCAAGAATTTTCGACTTTCCATTTAACTGACTGACCTGCATCATCCAAATCAACACCTGTCAAGACCATGGCATGTGTCATTAATGACTCAGAATAATCCAAACGGCTCGCTTTATCTTGTGTAAAGTCGATATCCATCGCTGAAAAATCATAGGCGTCCATGGTCAAAAGACCATCTGTACGATTTGATTCTTGACCAACGTCACAACCAAACCAAACCGTTTCTCCAGCTTGCATTTGTGCGATTGCTAATTTTTTGAAACGATCCATATCAACATTTAAGTGACGAACATCACGCGCGCCAATTACGTTACCCAAAAACTCAACTGTGTAAGATTTGTTATACGGTTTGTCAGCAGTTGGTGCATTGATGACACTGACATACTCATCGAGATTTAGATTCACAAATTTGTCGTAAAATGCTTGTGGTGTTACCCCTTCAACTTTGTTAAAGTTATTATCTTTATCACGATATGCAAAGTCAAATTTTTGTGGTGGTAAGCCAAGTGTCATGGCAAGATAGTTGAAGATTTCTTGTAACAATTCAGCTTTTTTAGCTGCTACATCGCCACCATTTTTGATCAATTCACGTAAAATTTGCGCGTCTTGACGTAAGATTTTATTCAGATATTGATCAAGTTGGTTACTCGCACTTGATGAAATAGATTCTGGATAGACATCTTTAGGCACAACACCGTATTTTTGGAAGAGTGCGACAACCATATCCCATTGACCACCATCTTGTTGCGGTACATCAAGTAAGAATTTTAATTTGCGATCACCAAGTTCAAGATCACTCGTTCCGATAATTTGTTCAAGGAACCAATTTGATTTTTCATACTTATCCCAAAAGAAGGTATATGCTTGTGATAATTCAAAATTTTCAAGTTTGAACTCAGTTAACATTTTATGACGAAATGTATTCAAGGCAGCAAACATCCAGCAACGGCCAGATTGTTTTTGATTGCTAACCGGATCATTTGTCAAGTCAACTGAAAAAACAGGTAAATTCGCAGCATGTGACTCGCGGTTCTCAAGTGCATTGAGTAGGCCATTTTTGGTTACAGCATTTTCAACTGCACCAAATTTAGCATTGCTGTTATAGTTCTCAAATAACGATTGTGTAAAATCTTGTGTAAGTTCTGTCATTGTTATCCTCCGACGAATAGTATACCATTTTTCACTGATATATGCCATGATCATGGATATAAGAGAGGACCTCAGCAGGGAGTAGAAAATTAGGCATATTGCCTACTGAGATGCTGTTACGGATGTTGCTTGAAGAGATATCCAAAAGCGGTAAATCAACTAATTGAACAGGATATTTAGGCACAGATAGCATGGCTTGATGTCGATTTACTGCGACAAATGTTACTAACTTAACTAAATCATCAATTTTGGACCACTTATCTAAGTAGTCCACCATGTCCCCACCAATGATAAAGAAATAGTCATTTTCCGGATGCTCAGTTGTCAACTTTAGCATGGTGTCATAGGTATAAGACTTACCACCGCGCTCGATTTCTGATAGATTAAGTGATAAGTTAGGGTAATTTTTGATTGCTAACCCTAGCATGTTCACACGATGGTCAGCTGAGATGGTCGTTTTGCTATCGATGTGAGGTGGCTCATTTTCCGGCATTAATTGGACTTCATCTAAGCCAAGTCTTTGTTGGACTTGATCTGCAATAAATAAATGCGCATGATGAACTGGGTTAAAGTTGCCACCTAGAATACCAATCCTCATACCTGCCAAAACGTATCAAAAACAGTAATCGGCAAGTGACGTTTATGTGTTGTTTTCAACCACCAATTTTCAATTACCTGACGAGATTTTTCAACTACTTGACGGCCTTCCAGATAGTCGTCAATTTGATCATAGGTCACACCTAAGGCAATCTCATCAGCCAAACCTGGTTTGCCATCTTCCAAATCAGCCGTTGGGACTTTTTCATAGATGGCTGGATCAGCTGCTAAATAAGCAAGTAGTTGCTTACCTTGTCGCTTGTTCAGTCTGAAAAGGGGTAAAATATCCGCACCACCATCGCCAAACTTAGTGAAAAATCCTGTAATGTTTTCAGCCGCATGGTCGGTGCCTACGACTGCGCCAGCATTTGCACCAGCAATGGCATACTGGGTAATCATGCGTTGACGGGCTTTGATATTCCCCTTGTTGAAATCAGAAACCATTATCCCAGCTTCTGCTAAAGCTAAGACTTCACCATCAACTGCAGCCTTAATATTAACTGTCAGACTTTGATCTGGCTTGATAAATGCAAGTGCACGTTGTGCATCTGCTTCATCATATTGGACACCGTAGGGCAAGCGAATGGCAATAAATTGATAGGCAGAATCACCTGTTTCAGCACGCAAAGACTCGATTGCAAGCTGCGCTAAACGTCCTGCCAAACTTGAGTCTTGCCCCCCTGAAATACCCAATACCAGTGTTTTCAAAAAAGGGTGTTGCTTTAAATAAGCTTTCAAAAAATCGACTGAACGCGCTACTTCTTCTGCTGGTGAAATAGCTGGTTTAACACCTAATTCTGAGATAATATCATCTTGCAAGGTCATTTGTAAACATCCTTTCTCACTTCATCGATCAGTTTCATTTTATTGTCCCATACCTCTTGTGCCAAATCGACAGGGTAGTCCTGAGGATTTAAATCACGCTTATATTCATCCCATAGGTCATCAAGTTTGTCGTTGAAATAGGCTTTGATTTCTGACAAACTAGGCAGGTTATAAGTCAGTTGTCCTTTGTCAAAAATAGGAACCAAAAGCGGTCTAGCTGTGAAATTTTTCAAACGTTTCTTAATATAAGTATAGGTCGGATGGAACATCACAATTTCATCTAATTGGTTAGGGTCAACATCTGCAAATGTGATGTAATCTCCTTCTGACTTGTTCTTATCTAAACTGCGAATACGCCAAACTTGTTTTTTACCAGGTGTTGAGACTTTTTCGGCATTACTAGAGAGCTTGATTGTATCTCGCATCTCACCTGTCTCTGTCTCAATAGACACAATCTTGTATACCGCACCGAGTGCTGGTTGATCATAGGCCGTGATCAGTTTTGTACCAACGCCCCAAACATCTATCTTAGCTTTTTGCATTTTTAGATTCAGAATCGTATTCTCATCTAGATCATTTGATGCATAGATTTTAGCCGCAGTAAATCCTGCATCGTCTAGTTGTTCTCTCACTTTTTTGGAAATGTAAGCCATATCTCCAGAGTCAATACGCACCCCTTGAAAATGAATCTGATCTCCCATTTCTTTAGCAACTTTAATCGCCGCTGGGACACCGATTTTTAGAGTATCATAAGTATCCACTAAGAAAACACAGTCACGATGCGTTGTCGCATAAGCTTTAAAGGCATCGTAGTCATTACCATAGGCTTGCACCAGAGAATGCGCATGTGTGCCAGACACAGGAATACCAAATAATTTGCCTGCTCTCACGTTAGAGGTTGCATCTGCACCACCGATAACAGCAGCCCGTGTTCCCCAAATCGCGGCATCCATTTCTTGTGCCCGTCTTGTCCCAAATTCCAGTAAAGGTGCATCGCCAATAACTGATTTGATGCGTGCAGCCTTGGTCGCAATCAGCGTTTGAAAATTCACGATATTCAAAATTGCCGTTTCGACCAACTGACATTGTGCCAAGGGACCTTCAATTTGCATGATAGGCTCATTAGCAAATACCAAGTCACCTTCTTTAGCCGACTTAACATCACAGGTAAAGGTCATCTCTGACAAATAGGTTAAAAAGGATTCTGGATAACCAAGTTCCCTTAGGTAAGTAATATCATCTGCATCAAACTGCAGTGCTTTTAAATAGCTAATGACACGTTCGAGACCTGCAAAAACAGCATAGCCATTTTTGAAAGGCATATCCCGAAAGTAAACTTCAAAAACGGCATGACGCTCAGAAATCCCCTTCTCAAAATAAACCTGCATCATATTCAGCTGGTATAGATCTGTATGCAATACTAGATTATCTGTCATCGTCATACCATAGTTTCTAGCATCTTAATTAATGTCCGCGCTGATTTTTCTCCGGCATGAATGATAAACTCATCAAAGCTGGTTGCTGCTTGTCCATCCGCTGTATCAGAAATACTGCGCACAACAACAAAGGGTTTACCAAGCGCTGTTGCAGCTTGTGCAATAGCAGCACCTTCCATCTCTACAGCAAGGACATCAGGAAAATGAGACTTGATCTCCAACTGTCGTGCTTTTGATGAAATAAAGGAATCTGATGAGGTAACTAATCCCGTTTTTGCATTAGGATCCGCTTTTTTGAGTTCTGATACAAAATACTTACTGCTATGATAATAGAGGTCTTGTCCAGCCATTTGACCAAATGCATAGCCAAATGCTGTCACATCAACATCATGATAGGCAAGTCTATCCGCGATCACAACATCCCCAACGCTCAAACCAGGGCCAACCCCTCCGGCAGATCCCGTATTAATAATACCATCCACCTTAAACACTTCAGCTAACAGACTCACTGCAACGGCACTCATGACTTTCCCAATACCAGATTTCACCAAGACCACCTCATGACGGCCTATCGTACCTGTATAGAAAATAAAGCCATGATGGCTGGCTTTTGTCACCTCTTGAATCGCTTGTGTTAGTACTTTAAGTTCTTCATCCATTGCTGCAATAATGCCTAATTTCATGTCTACTCCTCTTCTCACACATACAAAGCATACCCAAGTATGTCCGATTTCTATATCCTGTTAATGAACCCTGCCATTAGAACTTAAAGACGATAATCATCACAACAATCAATAAAATCGCTAAAATGATGATGGAACGCGTAATTTTCTTACCCCGTTCTTCTCGTTTCTGAGATTCTATTCGGCGGCTCTTATAAATCTGGTTTTTTTCCAGCTTTGTTTTTTCAGATGCAAATTTTTTTATTAACTGCGTATCATCTTGTTTAGCCTGGAGCAATTCTTGCTCAAGTCGCTTTTTGTTTCGTTTGGCTTCTTTGATAATATCATCTGTCAGTAATGGTCTAGGCATGTGTCTCAAGCTCCCAATATTGAATGGCAATGAGTGTTTTGGCATCCGCAATCTCACCAGATTTTATCATGGCTTTTGCCTCAACAAGTGTCACCTCGTGCAGTTCAATCGTTTCATCAGCATCTTGTGGGCGCGGATTGTCAACTTTAGTCAGATTTTGTGCTTTATAAAGGTGTAATACTTCGTTACAAAATCCTGGTGCCGTGTAAAACTCACTGATTTTAACGATCGTTGCGGCTGCCATACCAGTCTCTTCTTCAAGTTCACGGACCATCGCAGCTTGCGGGTCACTATTTTCACCCTGTTCAAGCTTGCCCGCTGGAATTTCGTAGATTACTTTTTCAAGTGCCTTTCGAAATTGTCTAACAAGAATCAGCTTCTGCTCGTCAGTAATGGCTAGTACAGCAACACCACCATTATGAAAGACGAGCTCGCGTTTTGCAGTTTCTGTTTTTCCTGGAAGTGTCACTGTGTCATATTTGACATCGATCACCTGTCCTTTAAAGATATCTTCTCGAGTTACTGTTTTTTCTTCAAAGTCTTCAAAATTCATAGCTATCTTATCTCCATTCCACATCTAGCTTACCTAATCAGTCTTCATGGTAACTGGGTAAGTTTTTAGCACGACCACTCTTATTTGTCTGGCGTGCTCGACCAAATGCGACATCATCTTGCAAGACATCCGTCGTAATCACAGAACCTGCTGTCGTGATCGCATTCTTACCGATTGATAGTGGTGCAATTAAAGTCGAGTTACTACCGATGAAGGCATAATCTTCGATCTCAGTATTAAATTTATTCTTGCCATCATAATTGACTGTAATCGTGCCAGCACCAAAATTAACACCGTCTCCCACAGTTGCATTACCGATATAGGTCAAGTGCCCTGCTTTTGTCCCCACGCCTAACGATGAGGCTTTGACTTCTACAAAATTACCAACATGTACATCTTCATGCAGGACAGTGCTTGGTCTCAGATGGGCATAAGGGCCAACATTTGCCCCTTCTTTCAGCACTGAGTATTCAACGGTTGAGTTGCGAATTTCTGTATGATGTGCAAGTGTTGCATCCTCAATACGACTGCCTGATGTGATTCGGACGTCTCGGCCAATCACAGTTTTACCTGTAATCACAACATTAGGTTCGATGATTGTATCATAACCAATCTCAACATCTGAATCAATATAGGTCGTTTCAGGATCAATCAAGGTCACACCGTTCACCATATGTTGGTGGTTAATCCGTTGACGCATAATTTTTTCTGCTTGCGATAAAGCAATTCTATCATTCACACCAATCGACTCTTCAAAGTCATCTAAGACAAAAGCACCGACTTTTTCATCATTACGCTTCAAAATTTCAATGACATCCGTCAAGTAATACTCACCCTGAGCATTATCTGTTGTGATATTGGATAGGGCATCAAATAGGGCTTGATTATCAAAAACATAAGTGCCTGTATTAATTTCTTGAACTGACTTCTCGAAATCATTCGCATCTTTTTGCTCGACAATTTTAGCAACATGACCCTCTTCACGAATAATACGGCCATAGCCTGTCGGGTCTTCAGCGATTGCTGTGAGTATCGTTGCTGTCGCATTCTCCGACTGATGGTACTCAAATAAGTCAACCAAACTCTCAGGTCTGATTAAGGGTGTATCTCCTGCGATGACAAGCGTTGTACCCTTAAGATCTTTAAGTAATGATTCAGCAATTTTAACCGCATGACCAGTTCCTAGCTGTTCTTCTTGCTTAACATAACCGATATACTCAGGTAGCACACCTAGAACTTCAGTTGCACCATGTCCAACAATCACAATCGTTTTTTCTGGATTAATGGCACGAGTAGCTGATAGAACATGGTTGACCATTGGTTTACCAGTTACCTGATGTAAGACTTTTGGTAAATCAGACTTCATACGGGTCCCTTTACCAGCTGCTAAAATAATTGCGTATTGATTCATAATGACTCCCTTTATGTTGTTAACACAAGGCACCTAAACAGTCTGATAACACACACTTTGACGTATTTAGGAACATCGGCTAACATTCATCTCTAAAATAATATAATAATAAGCCTATTATACCAATAATCTCTTATTTTGTCTTAAATAATGCGGTTCTCATGGCTTTTGTCTCATCTTGTTCTTAAATAGGTTATGTAATTGGATAGTCTTAATTTTGCACCATATTCATATTTAGCCGTTATTTGTCCTTTTGAATTATCAAGTAAACTTATGGTAAAATAGATAAAATAGGGGGATCTTAACCTCACTTTTTATGACACTTCCCTTTCTACATCGACAACTTAATTTTGCTAAACAAAGGAGCACATCATGATTGCTATCGGTTTTATTGGCGCAGGAAAAATGGCATCAGCCATCATTAATGGTTTGGACAAAGATACATTCAGCATTCAAATATCCGGACGTACCCTTGATACAACACAAAAAACTGCTCACATGTTAGGCATCAAAGCAGCAGCTAGCCACGCTGAGCTGATTCAGAGCTCAGATATTGTTGTGCTTGCTGTTAAACCCCATATCATTCCGGCTATATTAAGCGTGCATGAGATAAATAAACCGCTTGTTTCCATCGCAGCAGGTATGACCATGTCTGATTTGGAATCCCTAACCACTAGCAAACAACCTCTAATCAGAGTCATGCCAAACATTAACGCGACAATTCAGAAATCAACGACAGGTATCACAAGAAATGCCAATGTTTCGGATGACACTTTTGCTACTGTCACCGCTATTTTTGAAAGTATCGGTAGTGTACATGAAGTTGCCGAGAAAGATTTCGGCACCTTCACTGCCCTAGCCGGTAGTTCGCCTGCCTACATCTATATGTTTATAGATGCCATGAGTCGTGCAGGTGTCTTACATGGTATGTCAAAAGATGTGAGCACTAAGATTGTAGCTGAAACAGTTCTTGCAAGTGCTGAAATGTTACTCTTTTCTGATCTCAACCCATGGACCTTGGTTGATAATGTCTCAAGCCCAGGTGGAACAACCGTCGCTGGTATCGTAAGTTTGGAGCAAAATAACTTTGTCGCAACAGTAATCGATGCCATCACAGCAACAGTTGATAAAAACAAAGCAATGTCTAAGTAACGCTTACTCGCTGTTTCAATCACTAACCTAAAAACGCTATATCTTGCTGAGATATAGCGTTTTTAGTGTTGCTAGTCTACTAACTTACTATAAAAAAAGATGAACCAATGTAATATCGGCTCATCTCTTTTTAACATTTTTATTTTACAACTACTGTAGAAGTGATTACTTCTACAGCTTTTTTAGCTGCAATATCATGTTTAAGCATGTCAGTTGGTAAAAGCTTCATCACTTCTTCTTTAGGCATGTTATATGTTTCAGATAACTCAGAAATTTCAGTATCAATTTCGTCTTGTGTTGTCACAAAGTTTTCTGCAGCTGCTACGGCTTCAATCACTAGGTTTGTACGAACACGTTTGTCAGCATCACCTTCAAATTGTGTATGAAGTTGCTCTTCAGATGTCCCTGTTAATTGGTAGTACATATCAGCAGAGATACCTTGTTGTTGCATGTTACCAAGGAATTCATTCATGGCACGGTGTACTTCATCATGGACCATTTCACCTGGTAATTCAACGATTTCTGCATTTGCAACAGCTGTTTCAATCGCAGCTGTTTCAACAGCATCTGTATACTGTGTTTCTTTTTCTTCAGTTAATTGTGTTTTATATTTTGCTTTAAGTTCAGCTAATGTTTCAACTTCTTCGTCGATATCTTTAGCTAATTCATCATCAATTTCAGGTACTTCTTTAGCTTTAACTTCATGAATCGTTGTGACAAAGACAGCATCTTTACCAGCTAAATCTTCAGCTTGGTAATCTGCAGGGAAAGTTACTTTCACTTCGATAGTTTCACCAGCTTTATGACCAACTAATTGTTCTTCATAACCAGGAATAAATGATGCTGAACCAAGTTCTAGGCTGTGGTTTTCTGCAGTGCCGCCATCAAACGCAACACCGTCAACTTTACCTTCGAAATCAATGACAACAGTATCACCATTTTCAGCAGCAGCTTCTTTGATAACTAATTCAGCAAGATTTTTTTGTGCTGCTTCAATTTTTGCATCAACATCAGCATCAGTCACATCTTTGTCAACAGTTACAGAAACTTCTAGGTTTTTATAGTCACCAAGTTTAACTTCAGGTTTTACAACAACATCAGCTGTAATTTCCCATGCTTCACCTTCATTCATTGATTTAATATCAATTTTAGGTTGCGCAACTGGCTCAATACCAGCTTCTAGTACAGCTGCATCATAGCTTTCAGGTAAAACAGCATTCAATGCTTCTTCATAAAGTGATGCTTCACCATACATTTTGTTAAAAATTGTACGTGATACTTTACCTTTACGGAAACCAGGTACGTTTAGGTTCTTTTTAACTTTATTGAAAGCTGCATCAAGACCTTTTGCAATGAGATCTTGCTCGATTGTAAAAGTTAAGGTCCCGTTATTTACACCAGTTTTTTCAAAACTTGCAGTCATTTGTATTTCTCCTAATTTATAATCTATTTGTGCTTATCTCTAAGGAAATAAATCTTGGTATCCAAAAAGTATAAACGTCAGTTCAACTTGTTTATTTTAGCATAATAATGCCTACAAATCAAGTATTTATATAGCCTGTCAAAGATTGTTGCTTCATATTATTAGCAAAATATTACTTGCCACTTAATTTACTAAAAAAATCATGCCAGATACTTGGTCGGAAAATATCCCCAGGATTCTTACCACCTAGACCGCCATACCCTAGCATAAGACCTAACACAATCGCAAGCGCCATTAAAATGACAACCAGTAAAATTAATGAAATGCGTAGTCCCAAAAATTTAATCGTCTTTTTAAACATCGTCTTGCCCTTCTAAATGAATGCGTTTAATATCTGCCCCTAAGCTGGCTAATTTCTCATGAAATTTATAGTAGCCACGATCTAAATGCTTCAAATTCCCGACAGTTGTTGTCCCATCTGCAACCATACCTAAGAGAATCAACGCGGCACTAGCACGGAGGTCGGTTGAGCGCACTTCGGCACCCGAAAAATGACTGCCACCTTGAATATTGGCTGTATTTCTTGAAATATCAACAGACAAGCCCATACGACGCATTTCTTCAAGATGCTGAAAACGATTCTCAAAAACGGTTTCGATCATGACCGACTCACCCTTAGCGATTGCTTGAGCAGCTGTCATCTGAGCTTGCATGTCTGTTGGAAAACCAGGGTGAGGTAAGGTTTTAACAGTCACAGGTTTCAACGTGTCAGGTCCGATGATTCTGATGCCATCTTCTTCTTGAATAATCGCAACGCCCATTTCAGAAAGCTTTGATAACAAGGGTCTATTATGTTCACGCACGGCATCAAGAATCAGCACATTACCTTGGGTGATTGCTGCTGCAACCATAAACGTACCTGCCTCGATTCTGTCTTGAACAACACTGTGCGATGTGCCATGCATCTTATCAACACCTTTGATGACGATCGTATCAGTACCAGCACCCTTGACATCGGCACCCATTTTATTTAGCAGGTTAGCTAAGTCAACGATTTCTGGTTCCCGAGCTGCATTTTCTAATACCATGGTACCTTTGGCCAATGTCGCTGCCATCATAATATTTTGCGTCGCACCAACAGATGGAAAATCCATGTAAAAATGGGCACCGTGAAGTTCAGCCGCTTTTGCTTCGATAAACCCACCATTTTGTGTGATTTCTGCTCCCATCGCTTGTAAACCACGGATATGTAGATCAATTGGCCGTGAGCCAATTGTACACCCACCAGGCATAGAGACACGTGCATGACCATTACGTGCAAGAATTGGGCCTAACACAACAATAGAAGCTCGCATTTGACTCACATATTCATAAGGTGCTTCAATAGCAACGTCTGTCGCTGCTTGTGTGCGCACACTCTTTTTAGCCTCATCAAAAGTTAATGGAATATTTAGATGTTTAATCACTGCATTCATCGTATAGACGTCACTAAGAATTGGGACATTACAGAGTACTGTCTCTCCCTCAGATGGTAATATTGTTGCTGCTAAAAGCGGTAACACTGCATTTTTAGCACCTTCAATCTCAACTTGACCCTCAAGTTTTGTCTGCCCACCATTGATTATTATTTTATCCATTGTTCTTCTTTCACATTTTATCTTTTACAAAATTATATCATATTTACTTTTTTTGTGTTCATATTACGGACTAACCAAAAAAACGGTAGGTAACCCGCCGTTTTTTGCTGTTAATTTTTAATAGGGCGACTTAACTTCTCTAATTGCTGCTTTGGAATAGACATCATCATCTGACGTCCGTCAAAAGACATTGGACTGCCATCAAGTTGGACTGTCACATAGCCAAATGGGGCAATCAGTATGGCACCAGCCGCATAATCCCAAGGGGATAAATTACTGAAATAACCCCATATTTTACCATCAAGAATGTTGGTATATTCTATACCGGCACTCCCAATCGCACGAACACCTAATGATTGATGACTCAAGTCTAACAACCCACCCGCATTTGTCCGATACATATAGGTACTGACACCTATTAAACTTTGCGCTAATGGCGCTACTGATAATCTGATCAGCTCGTCATTTTTATAGGTTGTGCTGCCATCTCCCCAATAAAGCGTATCTTTCATGACATCCAAAATAAGCCCTAGCTTACCGATACCAGACTCATAATAGGCCAACATGACAGCAAAATTATCTTTTTGCACGATAAAATTTGTTGTCCCATCGATCGGATCTATCACCCAAACGTTGCCATCATTGATATCATGTCTGACATTATTTTCTTCAGCTAAAATATGATCACCTGGAAACAACTCCTGAATCTTGGTAATGAGCATATCTTGCACCTCACGGTCAAGATTGGTTACTAGATCATCAAAGTGTGTTTTTTCCGAAATCTCTAAGGTATCAGTCATGTGTGCTTTAATATAGGCACCTGCACGCTTGACGACTTCTTTTGCAAACTCAAGCTTGATATTTAATCGATTGTCGGTCACTAGTTTTAGCCTCCTGTAGGGCTCTATAAGTCGAGTATCCTGATGCTTTTTCAAAGTCACGGTCCATTTGTTTCTCTTGCATTTTCGAAGGGACGACTTCTTTAAATACACGATAAGCAGCTAATAGAGCCGAGCGAGACACACCAGTCTCATAGAATGCTTCAACCTGATTAAAAAACGTGACAACCTGTCCTAGTTCTTGGCTTGTCCACCTTAAATCTAGTGGGTATTGATAATTATCTGCCATCATCAAGCTCCCGAGCTCATGACATCACGTAATTCTGCTTGTCTATATGACCGTGGTAAAAATGCCCGAATTTCATCTTCATTAAACCCGATTTGCATTCTTTTTTCGTCAACAATAATCGGTCTACGTAGTAAACTTGGATGCTCTGAAATCAAAGAAATAAGCTGGTTCATCGTTAATTCATCGACATCAACATTTAACTTTTGAAATACCTTACTTCTGGTCGAGATAATATCCTCTGTTCCATTTTCTGTTTTAGCCAAAATTGACTTTAAGTCTTCTGCTGTCATCGGTTGTGTTAAAATATTATGTTCTTCAAATGGGACACCGTAGCTGTTAAACCACACGCGTGCTTTACGGCAAGACGTGCAACTCGGTGATAAGTATAAATTGATCATAGTCATCTCACTTCACTTCACTAATTTAATAAGTTAGTAGTCTCTTCATTATACCAAAATTCTGGTATAATGTAATTATGAATTTTGAACAGATATTACCAATTCTCAAAAGCGGCGGAAAAGCCGTTCGAACAACTGGTTGGGGTGGGGCTGAAAACTTCGTCAAACTCTTTCATACCATCACACTGGAAACAGGCGAAACCCTGGATGTGACGCCTTATTTCTTGATTAATGTATCAGGTGAAGGTGAAGGCTACTCTATGTGGAGTCCAACACCATGTGATATTTTAGCAAATGACTGGCAAATTGTTACCTAACTGTTTTTATGTACAAAGGACAAATCGTTAGCAAGGACAAAATATAGGATATTAGCCCATGGAAAACACACCACATACAGCCCGTCGCATTCTTGTTACGGGCTGTTCTTCAGGAATCGGCCTTGCCCAAGCTGATCTTTTTTTAAAGCACGGAGACACTGTATACGGGATTGACAAGCAAGATCCGATTGATCTTGCTCACCCTAATTTTCATTTTTTCAAAGTGGATTTAGTCACTGACCTGACCACCGTCTTCTCCAGACTGCCGAATACCTTTGATATTATTTGCAATACGGCAGGCGTTTTAGATGACTACAAGCCTTTACTTGAGATATCAGATGACGCGTTCAACACGATTTGGCAGACAAATCTAGGTCCTGTTATTAAACTGACTCGTCAGTTTCTACCACAGATGATCGCGCAAAAGTCTGGTATCATCATCAATATGTGTTCCATCGCTAGCTTCGTCGCTGGTGGCGGTGGTGCTGCCTATACGACTGCCAAACACGCATTAGCCGGTTTCACCAGACAATTAGCCCTAGACTATGCTAGATCTGGCGTTCAAATTTTTGGCATCGCACCTGGTGCTATCCAGACCGCAATGACCAAAAAAGATTTTGAATTAGATGACGGTAAAATGGCTGATTGGGTAGCCAACGAAACCCCTGTTGGTCGATGGGCAGCCCCATCAGAAGTTGCTGATCTGACCTTTTTCTTGGCATCTGGAAAAGCCAGTTATATGCACGGTGAAATTTTAAAAATCGATGGTGGCTGGACACTCAAATAACGCCATTATAAAAACGCACACTGATTTAGCTAATCAGTGTGCGTTTTCTAATAGTGCAACAAAACTTGCGAGTTGACGAGCTGATTTGACATCATGAACCCGGAGAAGCTTAGCCCCTCTCCGATACATTTCTGTTGCTGCCACAAGTGACAAGCTAGCACGTTCGTCTTTAGGTAGGTCAAACATGTATTTGGCCCACCCTTTATTTGAAACAGCAGTCATAATAGGCCTGCCAAATACTTTTAAATTGCCTACTGTATTCATCATTGCCAAATCTTGCCTGACATCCGAGTTCTTAGAATAGCCAATTCCTGGATCAAGGGCTATCCGTTCCCGTGCAATACCAGCCTGTTCGATAACAGCTAGATTTTTAGAAAACCAGCTAAGCATATCCCTAGAAATATCTGCGGACAGCTCCTGATCACGCGGATTAAACATGCTGAGCAGACCAACTTCAGTTTGACTTAGCAACTCAAGCTTTCGAGCGTCATCAGTAAAGCCATTAATATCATTTATAATGTCTGCACCAGCTTCAATCGCTGCGACCATGACATCATACTTATAAGTATCAACAGCAACAACTGCATAAGGGTGTGCTGCTTTTATCCCTTGGATAACAGGGACAATCCGATTGATTTCATCTGCAACTGTCAACTCTGAAAATCCTGGCCTCGTTGATTGACCACCAACCTCGATGATATCCGCACCCTCTGCTAACTGTTGAGAAGCCTGCAGCAAAGATTCTGCTAGACCACCAACATGTTCTCCATTATAAAATGACTCTGGACTAACGTTTAATATACCATAGATGATACCAGTTTCTTGCTGAATTTGATGCCCATTGGCTTGCCAACTTATCACATCATCTTGTAATAGGGCAAGTAGCTGTTTTGTTGCCCGACCTCGGTGCTGATAAGTCAATTGCTGTACAACTGTCAAATCAGCGATTGTTTTTCCAGACTCGGTCAGAAAAATTGTATCTAAACCAGCACCAAAGCTACCACTGGCTCTCGAAGCAATCGCGACACCACCTCGTCCCTCAGTGATCAACAGTTTCTTTTTCGGTGTGATAAGGACAAAAACCGCTGAAAGATAGGCGCTACGGTCATCTCCTGCTTGATATAAGTCTAGTACGTACTGATTTTCTGCCTCAACAGATTGTAAGTTTAAAGCCTTAAACTCCCGAGCAGTCGTTAGACCAAAGCGCTCTGGAAAAGCGGATAAAAACATGCCAGAATCATCACCTAACACATACTCGTCTGGTAATAAATCGTGAATAAACAAGGCTTTATGTTTGGCGTTACCTGCTTGATCATCCAAGGTCTCCTCAGGAAATGTTTGCTCTGCGATTAACTCACGATAGTTAATAAGAGAGACGCCATACAGGTGAAAGAACTTAGCGACATCCGCTGTCTTAGCCGAGTTATTCGACGCAAAAATAATCCGATGCGGTAACATCACTTATCGCTCACTTTCATCATAAATTCTTGACGCAAAAAAGCATCCGTCTTTAAGTCTCCTTTATAAAGACTCGTTGTCGTAAAGGTACCAGGTCTATTAATACCACGCATTTCCATGCACATATGACGAGAGTGAACATGCACTGCAATCCCTTTTGGATGAACAATGCGTTGCATTTCCGAGCAAATTAAGGCCGTTAGATTCTCTTGTACACTTGGTCTACGAGCCGCCCAATCGACTAATCTAGGAATTTTACTCAAACCAATAATCTCACCATCCGGCACATAGCCGACGCTTACAGTACCAAAAAATGGGAGGAGATGGTGCTCACACATGGCGTAAAAAGGAATATCCCCTACGATTACCATATCTGCATCCTGGTCTGTTGGAAATAGCTTGTAATTATCAAATTGTGTTTCACCAGTTGATGCGAAAATTTCTGAATAAGCTTTGAATACCCGCTCTGGTGTTTCAAGCAAGCCATCACGCGTTGGATCATCACCAATTGCCTGTAACAATTTTTTCGTGCCACTTTCAATATGCTGTTTATTTTCTTGATAGTTTTTTTTCATAAATGCTTTCTAATTAGGTCGTTAGGGATAAAGATCAAGCTAGAGATGGTGCTATCAGATCGTACTAGTTTGCAAGGAATTCTCATCTTTTCCCTATTTACTTGACGGTTGAACACCTATAAAACTAGCGAATAAATCTGAAAGCGCAGTCAATACTGAATCGTATCGGCTATCGGTCTGACCCAGTTCTGATCGCTTGTCTCTTCTAGCAATTGTTCAGTCTGCTTGATCACTCGGCTATCACAAATCATCTGTGCTGCTTCTAATAGCGGCTGTAAAACAAAACGGCGATTTGCCATTTCTATATGCGGAATTGTTAATGTTTCTGTTTGATAAGTCAGATCGCCGAACATCAGAATATCTAAATCAATCGTCCTGGGGCCCCAATGAATCGTTTTAACACGCTTCATCTCTTTTTCTATTTGCTGAGTTTGCGCTAGTAACGTCGTTGGTGCTACCCCATCAGGGATGCTTAAGCTGATGGCGATATTATAGAAATCATCTTGCACAACTTCACCAACTGGTTGCGTTTCATAAACTTTGGACACAGCTGAAATAGCATAAAGCGCTGCTAATTTATCAACTGCTGTTTGTAGATTAGCCAGTTTATCACCAATGTTCGTCCCAATGCTTAAATAAACCTTAGGCATTATGTCCCTCCACAGTAATGATGATATCATCAAAGACCCCTGCAATAGGCACCGAATATTTTTTTACTGATAATTGAATCTTTTCAGCCATTGGTAACTTTTCTAGTAGCAGATTAAGCGCTCCGTTAGCTACTGACTCCATGAGATTAAAATTGTGATGTGTCACAAATTCACGAATAATCTCATAAATAGTTGCATAGGAAATTGTCGTTGTTAAGTCATCATCTTTTACTTTGTTCTCAATATCATAATGTACAACTGCATCTATTGAAATTTGTTGTCCAAGTGTCTTTTCTTCAGAAAAAACACCATTGTATGTATAAAAACGCATATTTGTAATTTGAATCTGTCCCATAGTTACTCCTCTAATTTTACTATCAAAGTTAAACAACACTCGTCAATCCCTCTACCATCGTGGTCTAACCGAGTTACTGACGCCAAGTCTTAATCTAAGCTATTACTAGTTTATCATATTTTTCAATCAAATTTTGCAACTTAACTAATGGCTAACAAAAAAAATCCCAGATCATCTGAGATTTTTTAGATTAACGACGAAGACCAAGTGAAGAGATTAATTCACGGTAACGTGGAATATCTTTTTGACGTAAGTAAGCAAGTAAATTACGACGGTGACCAATTTTTTTCATCAAACCACGGTAAGTAGCGTGGTCTTTTTTATGGTCTTGAATATGGTCATTAAGGTGGTTAATTTCCCAAGTCAATACAGCGATTTGTACTTCTGGTGAACCAGTGTCCCCTTCAGTACGTGCATATTGCTTGATGATTTCAGTTTTTTTCTCTTTTGAGATTGCCATGTGTTTCTCCTTTTTATTGATTGAGCTACGCTCAATCCTAGTTTTATTGCTGTTTCCGTGCCAGACGTTTGGCTGTCGCAAAGCTCAGAAACAGTTGGTACGTTATCTATTATACAGATTTTTTTCTTGCTGTCAACTCATCACGAGCTAGGTTTTGTCGTTGAATCAGCTGGTTTAGAGTTTGGTGATGGAGAACTTGAAGGAGTAGATTTACTTGCATCTTCTGCACTCTTAGATTTCGACTCTTCAGCCGATTTATCAGCGGCTGCTTTCGACTCACTCTCAGATTTTGCTGCAGAATCTGATGCTGCTTTGCTGGCTGAGGTTGCATCAAATTGTAGGACAGTGAGCACGATTTTCGTTCCTTTAACATTGAACGTTTGACCTTGTGCTGGTGTAGAGCTGATCACATATCCGTCGGCATTTTGCTCTGTCGTTGGTGTAAACTCAATTGTAATATCAGACGCAGCTACGCCCATATTTTGCAACTCTGCTTTAACGTTTGCGACAGTCTTGATACTCAACCCGCCTTGCAAATAAGTCGGCATCGTAATTTGGTTACCTTCTGATACTTCAAAAGTAATATCACCAGAGCCATCCAAGTCAAATAGGCCACCATTTTTAGGTGTTTGTTTGACAACTTTACCTGCCTCAACACTATCGGACTTAACAAATTTCTTTTTGATACGCGATTCATCAACGTTGTATTTAAGGATTAGGTCATCAACCGCTTCATTGACATCTCGGCCAACGTAATTTTTGAGCTTGATAACATTACCACCTTTTGACACATAAAGGTCAATGCTAGCCCCTTCTTTTTTAACTGTGCCAGCTTCTGGATTGGTATGCGTTACCACGCCCTTACCTAATTCACTAACTTCTGTGATTTCTCGCCCAGCTTTAAGTTTCCTCTTTTGCAAGGTATCTTTTGCTTCAGACACTGTCATTTTAGCTAGATCTGGTACTTTGACTTCTTTGGGTGTTGTCAGCACAAGAGCAGCAATAATTGCAGCAAGTATCAGACCAATAATACCAACGATAATTAGCCCTTTAGGCACTCTTTTTTTCTTACTCTTACCATTCAGTGATTCCAACCCGCTATCTTTACTATTACTAGCTGGATTTTTAGTCACTTTATGGACTAGTTTATCCGTGTTTCCGTTATCAGGAATCATCATCTTGGGTAATATTTTTGTCGCATCAACATCACTAACAAAAGTAAGCTTAGGGTCATGTGCATGCTCATCACTTAACGCAAGTTCTAAGTCATGACTCATCTCAGATGCATTCAGATAGCGGTCTGATAATTTTTTAGCTGTCGCTTTGATCACAACATTCTCTAAAGCTTGTGGGACATTTCTATTTTGATTGATAACACTAGGCAGATTCTCTTGAAAATGCTTCAAGGCGATCGTTACGGCACTATCACCATCAAATGGAATCTTGCCTGTCAGCATTTCATAAATGATAATACCAATGGCATATAAATCACTCTGCGGCGTGGCATTACTACCTCTTGCTTGCTCTGGACTCAGGTAGTGGACAGAACCAAACATCGAATTAGTCTGCGTTAATGATGTTTCTGATAAGGCCTTGGCAATACCAAAATCTGTTACCTTAGCAGTGCCATCTTTCGTGATGAGGATATTTTGCGGCTTTAAATCACGGTGGATGATACCACTTCTATGTGCCAAATCCATGGCAACTAGAATTTCAGAGGCAATTCGGACTACTTCTTCATTTGCCAATGGTGCATGTTCATTAATATATTGTTTGAGCGTCAGACCATCTATATATTCCATTACGATATATTGTTGGTCGTCTGCATCCCCTACATCAGAAATGCCTACGATATTGGGATGATTCAGCTCAGACATAGCATAGGCTTCTCGCTGAAACCGTGCAATTGCTAAACTGTCATTTTCAAAATTTGACCGCAAAATTTTGATAGCTATTTGGCGATTATCTAAGTAGGTATCCTCTGCTAAATAAACATTGGCCATCCCACCACGACCAATTTCTTTGATCACTCGGTAACGATCTGCATAGATTTTTCCAATTTGTATCATCTTACAGGTCCCCTTTATCAAATTTAACTAAAATCACCGTGATATTATCTAAGCCACCATTCGCATTTGCTATGCCAACTAGTGTTTCTGCTTGACTAGTTAAGTCTGTATCACTTTGAACAGTCTCAATGATTGCCTCTCCTGAAACCATATTGGTCAGCCCATCAGAACTCATGATAATGATATCATCGACATCGATTTCTAAAGTCAATGTATCAACATCCACATCTACTGGTTGCCCAAGAGAGCGGGTAATGATATTTTTATTTGGATGTTTTTCAGCTTCTTCAGCAGTTATTTCACCCGCATCAACTAACTCTTGCACCAAAGAATGATCGCGCGTAATTCGGATCAATTCCCCATTTTTGATAATTTGTGTTCTAGAATCACCCACATGTGCACTGATAATTTGATGCTTTTGGACGACAACCGCTTCGAGGGTTGTTCCCATCCCCTTATAATCATCTAGTTTACCTAGATTTGCGATATTTTGATTTTCAGCACGAATTTGTGTTCGTAGCCAAGACTGGATATCACTAGGTGCTGTTTCACTTGTAAAGTCAGTCTCTGACCATGCTTTACCTAAGTCTTCAACTGCGAGTTTGCTTGCGACATTACCCGCTTTATGACCACCCATACCATCTGCAAGCAGAAAAATCCGCTCACCCTGTAAATTTTCATAGGTGTCGGCATGATCCTGATTGTTGGTGCGTTTTTGCCCAACGTCTGACAAGATACTGTACTTCATGTATGTCCTCATTCAAGTTTTAAGAATAGCAATTAACGCTAATGCTGTTCTTATAACTATTTAATTTAAAAATAAGTGTCACGATAGTTTCCGATTTAGCTAACCTTAAACAGTAAGTAAAATATGATTAACCCTTACTTTTTACGCAACTTTGCAATAAAGAAGCCATCTGTATGGTAAGCATCTGGTGTAATGAAAAGACACCCATTTTTAACAAGGTCCGACTTTTCATGCGTCAGTGGTACTTGTTCAAACTCGGGATGTTTTGCCAAAAATGTCTCAATTACTTGGTAGTTTTCTTCATCGAAAATAGTGCATGTACTATAAACCATGATACCACTATTGACAAGAGTTTTGCAAGTATTTTCTAGGATGTCAAGTTGCACTTTCTGCAAGTCAGCAAAGTCTGTCGTTTCCTTGCGGTATCGGATATCAGGCTTACGGCGAATTAACCCAAGACCAGAACATGGTGCATCGACTAGAATTTTATCAAAACTATCTGGACCGAATTTTTCAAAACTTTGGCGTGCATCTAATTTTGTTAACCTAATTTTCTCAATTTGGTGTAAGCGCTCCGCATTTTGACGAATGAGTCGTAATTTATGATCATATAAGTCTAAAGCTTCTATATACCCTGCTTCTGACAAGTATTCTGCAATATGAACTGTCTTCCCACCGGGTGCAGCGCAGGCGTCTAGAATCCTATCTGTTGGTTGTGCATCTAAAACAGTGGCAACCAGTTGACTAGACTCATCTTGTATCGTAATCAGCCCATCATTAAAATCCAGTAAATCTGCAAAGTGACCAGATTCAGCCACGATACCAGTTGGCGAGATTTCTGATAGCTCCACATCAAACTCTCTAGCTAATTTATTAAATTCTGTTGTTACATCAGTCAACGTCGTATTAACTCTAAGACTCGCACGACTTGGTTCTTCTATACTTCTAAAGATTTTAACTGTTTTTTCAAATCCGAATGACTTAACAAATTTTTTAGTCAAGTCGATGGGCATAGAATACTGGATAGATAATTTCTCAGTTGAATCTGAAATTTCATCAAATGAACGGAAGTCAGCACGTGTAAAATTACGTAATACGCCATTAACAAAGCCTGATAAACGTTGATCTCCTTGCTTTTTAGCAATTTTAACTGCTTCATCAACTGCTGCTGATGTCGGGATCCTATCCATGTATATAATCTGATAAACCGTCATCGCTAAGAGATTTTTCACCCATTTCTTAGTCTTCTTAACATAAGGTTTTGTATACCAATCCAAAGTCAATTTCTTTGAGATCGTACCATAGACAAGGTTAGTCACGAGATTCTTATCTAGTTCTGTCAAATTCTCTGACTTAATTTTTTCATTAAGTGCGATATTGGCATAAGCATTGTTGTTTAATACATCATTAATGATTGAAAGCGCAACACGGCGCGGATTATTACTCAAATTGATCTCCAACTTTAATCGTCTTGCCTAATCCATTTAAAAAATCTTGGATAGACATTTTAGGTTTACCTGCTGGCTGTACAGTATGTAAGCTGACTGCCCCTTTTTCAGTTGCAATCACAAGCGTTTTCTTGGTTTTGTCGATGACTTGTCCTGGACGCCCAGACCCATCGACCACACTAACATCGTGTAATTTGAAACGTGCCCCTTGCCATGTTGTATGTGCAACTGGCCACGGCGACATACCACGAACTTGATTGACAACATCACGCGCAGTGGACTGCCAACTAATTTTTTCTGCTTCCGGTGTAATATTAGGAGAGAAAGTTACCTGATTCTCATCTTGTGGCTCAGGTGATAATTTACCCGCCAAATAGTCAGGTAAGGTAGCAAGTAATAGATCTCTGCCCACAATACTTAGCCTATCAAACATCGTACCAACATTATCTGCATCAGTAATCGGGATTGATTTTTGAGATATCATATCCCCAGCATCCATTTTTTTCACCATTTCCATGATGGTAACACCAGCTGCTTCATCACCATTAATGATGGCATAGTGAACTGGCGCCCCCCCACGATACTTAGGCAGTAGACTTGCGTGTACGTTAACAGCATGTTTGACTGACTGAAGTAATTTTTCAGGCAGAAATTGACCGAAGGCGGCAGTCACAATCATATCCGCACCAAGGGCCATCAATTCAGTCATTTCAGGAGACCCTGATAGTTTTTCAGGCTGATAGACAGGTAACTGATGCCGCAAGGCTGCTTCCTTGACCGGTGTCATCTTAATCTCTTTTTTTCGGCCAACTGCACGATCAGGTTGTGTTACAACAGCAAGGACAGCGTAGCCACTATCAATCAAGCCATCCAAAACTGGAACTGAGAAAGCTGGCGTTCCCATGAAAATTATTTTTGTCATTCACTATTTCTTTCTATTGTTCATATAAAAAAGCGTATAAGTTTATTATACACTTTTTTAAGACTAATTTTTCACACGTTCTAGATATTTCTGATAGTCCTCAGTATGTAAGAGGTCCTTGGCATTTGCAACACGACTAGTACTTGGTGGTTTTACGCCGACCAGCGGATAGTCCCAACCGAGTTCACGCCATTTAAATTCTCCCATCGTATGATAAGGTAAAACTTCAAATTTCTGAACATTCGAAAGTGTCTTTACATAATCACCCAGGGCAATCAAGTCTTCATCAAAATCTGTTTCACCAGGTACTAATACATGGCGAATCCAAACTGGCACCTCTTTATCTGACAGATATCTGGAAAATTCAATAATCGTACTATTTTTATGACCAGTTAACTCACGATGTCGCACATCATTAATTTCTTTTATATCGAGCAGGACCAAATCCGTTACAGCAAGTAACCGATCAATCTCCGCAAGCGTATCCGGTTGTGTTGAGTAAGGCAGGCCACACGTATCTAGTGTACAATGAATCCCTAGCGCTTTAGCTTTCGTAAACAAGGCTGTTACAAAGGGCATTTGTAGCATGGCTTCACCACCAGAAACAGTAATCCCCCCACGACTGCCCCAGAACGACTTGAATTTAATCGCTTCTGACAGGACATCGTCAACCGTCCGTTCTTTTGACTTATCATTTGTCATCGCCCAGGTATCTGGATTGTGGCAGAATTTACAACGCATCTTACAGCCCTGCATAAAAATGACAAACCGAACGCCAGGGCCATCCACACTGCCAAAACTTTCAGTCGAATGAACAAGTCCTGTTACACTGCCTATATCTTCCATGATTATCAACACTTTCTAGTAGGGTCAGCCCATACGATGAGCCTGATTGATTGCAAAATAAGTTGTTCTTAGATAACCACAAAAAATATAAACCTATTTAACATAGATATCTCCATCGTCATCCTAACTCTATTTTACGTTATTTTGAAAGCGTTGACAACTTTTTATGTACATCTCTAAACATAATGATGTCCTGCTTGGCTAGTTAACCTCGTTTAACCAGTCACCCCTAGCCGTTCTAATAACTTAAAACCACCTCTTGAAACGGCAATTTCAGTATCATCATCTAATAAAATTAGCTTCTCTTTTTTATAGACCCTTTTAATACATGCTTTATTAACAAGATAAGAACGATGTACTCTAACTAGCCTGTCAGAAAGCATTGCAATCTCATTCATATTGCCATACATGGTTAAGGTTTCCCCATCCATTTGTAGCAATAATTTGTGTGAGACACCTGTTGTTTCAAAATAATAGATGTCAGAATAGAGCGCTTCTATCACTTTACCCGTTCTCGACCGATAAGAAAAAATCTCATCTAAGGGCTTAAGTCGATTGACACCTACAAAATGATCAATATTGTCCTTAATCTTCTGGTCAAAGTCCGCTTGTGGCATTAACTTGTCAATGAAATCATGGGCATTCACCTTGTATTCATAGGTAATGGAGGCGAATTCACTGTGCGTCGTCACAAAACTGATTTGACCGATCACGTCTTTTTGTCTGATTTTTTCAGCAATTTTAAGCCCCGCATTATGATGCATTTTGATTGCAATATCTAGAAAATACAAATTATTTTGAGAAAGTTGGTCTATTATTGCTAAAAAATCTCTGGATTTATCATAGGTTATGACCTCGGTTATTGGATATTTTTTTTCTTTCAAATATGTTTTGACCAGACTCTCAAGTCGAAACTGCTGGACAATCTCATCTTCTAGAATATATACTTTCATCTTATCCTCATCTCTAGTTCAATTCTATAGGTATAACTTTTTGCTTGAATATGGTAACTTACCCATGGGTAAGTTGCAACAATCGCATCCAGACTCGTCAGACCATAACCTCGATGCTTACTTCTTGTTGAATAGCCTTCAGATAATAGTAACTTAGTCGACAATTTTTCTTGACGCATCCTATTTTCCACAACGTAATACCTGGATAATCCCTTGTTAAAGATAGCTAGTTTAATGGTAGGTTTATCCATCTCTAACTCAGTCATTTCATCAATTGCATTGTCTAACATAATACCTAAAAGTCTCACGATATCTAATTTATCTACACGTAAGGTATCTACACGTTCTGGGAGCTCTAGTTCAATGTTGATACCTTGCATATCAGCCTGTAAGATTTTTGCAGAAATCACACTTTTCACTTCCAAAATTTTGATATTGGCAAGTTTTGCAACTTCTTGTCTATTTTCAGCAAGTATAATATGACTTTTTTCAAGTATGTCTGCATAAGTCTTTCTGATTTCACCTATCTCCTGAGTCGCAATCGTTTCACGCATTGATAAGAGAATGTTGGTAAAATCATGGTGAAATGCACGAACTGACTGATAGGCTTTATCGACTTCTTGTGTATAGGTCGTGAGTCCTGAGACCATATAGTCCTTATATCTAAGTAGCTTTTGATTTTCCCATTCTTTATATTTAACATTAATTGCATACAACATAAAAATAAATAAAAAGACATAGGTGAAAATCATATACTTATCATTATCCTGATTCCCATCGGTCGTCACCCGAACAACATTACTATATAAATAAAAACATAGCATCATACTATTTGATAAGACGATTAAATGATGTTGCTCTTTTTCAATATTCCGTTCGCGTTCTGATAATGTTTTTGGTACCATATACGCTACTTGTTGCATATCTATCGTCTGCTCTGAGATTAAGAGATGACTTGGTCTAATGGTCATATATTTCAGTAATAAGTAATAACTTGGCACCACACAAAAATAGCTCAGAACGATTTCAAAAACGATATGATCTATACCTAGTAAATCACCGACAATGACGGTAGATACCAACAGCTTAACAAAATAGGTAAAATTTAAGGTGAAAATCGTATAGAATAAACTCCTTGTCATATCTTTTTCTAGTATCCACCACAAAAATACAAGCATCAAACATAACTTTAGAAAACTCGGAATATGGTAGGCAGTTTCCACCGAGGAAACAAGTGTCAACAAAATACCAGCACCTATGAATCTTGTAAAAGCAAGAGGTTTGGGCTTATTTTTCAAGCTCGTGATTTGATAAAGTAGGTATAAAACAATACCCACATCTAAAGCAGCAAATGGCAGACCTAAAAAAATTTTTGTTATCATACCTCACCTATTATCTATAGCCTAACCCTGTCTAAACACGATTGGGTTAATCTCTTACTTTTAATTATCTGATATTTTTATTATATAACAAATGCCTGCTAAACTGAAATAACAAGTAGCTACCTTGAATCAAATACGGTTACTTGATGCCAGCCTTGTTCAATCTACCTTAATTTTACAGAAAAAAATGCAACTTATTGTCAGCATACCCAACATGGTCAGAAATATACCAAATATAACGTATTTCATGTATGAGTGACCATAATGTACCACTTATGATATGTGTCAGTAGCTCTTTATAAAAACGAGCAAACAAAAAAACAAGTACCGGAATCAGCACTCGTTCATAACTTTCAACTATTTTTAAATAAGATCTATCAAAATATTGAAGCTTATTTATCATCACTAGTAGCTTCTGCTTCTAGTTCATCTCCATGGAAGGTGACACGTAGCTTAACCAGTCTGGTGCCATCAACTTCTAAACTGGTCAGCGTCAAATTATCTTTTTCAGTGATCACGTCATAGTCAATCTGTTCTTTTTCACCAGGAATAGCACCGATACCCGCCATAAAGTAACCTGCTATTGTATCGACATCATCTGACTCTAAATGTGTATCAAAGTACTCATTAAAATCATTTAAGGTAAGCCCACCTTTAACAGCAAAGATATTTTCATTAATTTTGAAAACATCTTTTTCAGCAATATCTGACTCATCTTCAATCTCACCGACGATTTCTTCTAGGAGATCCTCAAGTGTGACAATTCCTTCAACACCACCGTACTCATTCAGTAGGATAGCCATCTGATTTTGTGTCTTCTTAAGCTCTCGCAAGAGGTCATCAACAAAAATCGTTTCTGGTACAAATAAAGGTTCTTGTATAATGTCAGCTAGATCTAATTTATCGAAGCCTTGTGCATAGCCTTTTTTCAATAGGGTCTTGGTGTGTAAAACACCTAAAATCTTATCTTTTTCACCATCATATACTGGAATTCTACTATAGTTTTGTGCCAGAACTGCCATGATATTATCATGTACATCATCATTGACATCAATCATAAAGGCATCTGTACGTGGCACCATGATTTCACGCGCCATTAGCTCATCCAAACTAAATACACCCGCTAGCATCTCCCGCTCATTTTGGTCTAAAGCGGTATTATCCGTATTGAGCAGATACTCAATCTCATCACGTGTCATATTCTCATTATCATCATCAAATGTCATGGGTGTTAATTTACTCAAGATATTTGTAGAGGTTGCTAACAACCAGACGAATGGATGCATGAGATGGCCCAAAACATTTAAAGGCCCTACTGCTGCAAGGGCATATTTTTCTTTTAAGTTTTGCGCAATTCGCTTAGGATATAACTCCCCAAAAACGATCGAGATATAAGTCAAAATCGCAAGAATGATCACTGATGCTAATGTTTTCGCAGTTGGCGTACCACCTAGTACAGGTGCTAATCTTGTCGCCAAACTATCTGCCAAGCTGGCCCCGGAAAGGATATTAATCAGCGTGATACCGATTTGAATCGTCGATAGAAAATTACTAGGTTGATTCAAAATAGCAAGTAATTTTTGATATTTTTTATCCCCTTCTTCTGCTCGTTGTTCAACTCGTGAACGACTCGTTGAGACTAGCGCCATCTCTGCGCCAGAGAAGAGCGCATTAATAATCGTCAACACGATCAGTAAGGCGATTTGCAATATTAAGGACTGACTATCGGGGTCAGGGTGCATGAGTTATATTCCTCCAAATTTTTTTACAGTTATCATATCAACCATTGAGTTAGGTCAACACAGTTATTTTTCTATTATATCATACTTCTCTTTACCATCGCTACCTAGTTGCACTTGTTTATGATTTTCCCATAATCGCCATAGAAATTTAACAACTTCTTTTGCAAGAGAATAAAATGGGACAGCAACCAACATACCAATCAAGCCGTAAAGGCTACCCGCAACTAACATCAGCACCATAATTGTCACTGGATGCACCTCGATAGCAGAGCCAACAACTTTTGGATAGATGATGTTGCCATCAATTTGTTGTAAAGTCAACACAACCAGGGCAGCAATCAAAGCTCTCACAGGGTCTGTAAAGCCGATCGAGAATAAAACGGGGATCAAACCGATGTATGGCCCTAAATAAGGAATTAAGTTAGTAATTGCTGAGAAGGCTGCAAATAAGAAAGCATAAGGGACACCAATAATGAGATAAGCGATAAAGACCGTTACAAAGATAAATAAGCAGTCGATAGCAGCACCACTAATGTATTTTGAAATGGTCGCATTCATATCATCTAGCAGAGACACAATATTCAGCCTATCCCTTTTCAATAGTGTCTTTTTCAAGAATGGTAGCATATTCTTGCCATCTTTTAGCATATAGAATAGTAAGATAGGCACTAAACTCAGGATCATCACAACTTTAAAAATGGCATTCACAACATTTGACAAGCTAAAGGTAACGCCAGATAATAGGTTTTGTAGAATATCCATATAGCTGATATTTGCCTTATTAATTAATGCCTTGAAATCAATCTCTTTAAAAGCAGGATTGGCCGATAGTTTATCTACCCATTTTTGCAATTCAGGTACAATCGACCCTGAGGCAATAATCAGATCCGATAGTTGTGTAATGACCCGGGGTACCAAGGATATCACTGTGTAGGTCAAAAGACCAATCAGTAATACGAAGACAAGCACAATCCCCCAAATGCGAGGTAACTTAAGTTTTTCCTCTAAAAACATCACTAGCGGATTAAAGACATAGTATAAAAAGCCTGCAATAATAAAGGGCAGAAATACAAGTGAAAATAAGGTGGTCACAGGTTTGAAGACAAATCCGATATGCGTTGATATCCAGATCACCCCAAGGACGGCGAACAATTCTATCGTCCAGAAAAATAATTTTGAGTTTTTAAACATATCGATCCCTTTGATATTTTCGTTTTATTTGTTATAATATTCCTAATTATAGCAGATTTTTTAGACAAATGCGTCTTTCCAACGATTAAGTCAAAAATTTTTAAATCTATTAAATACCTAAACTCATACCCCTAAGGAAAATCATATGACAATCAAACATACTCGCGATAACTTATCCCCCGTCTATCACCAATCCTTGAGCATCCGACATGCCGTCTTTGTCAAGGAACAACAAGTCCCACTGACACTTGAAATAGATCAAAACGAAGCTTACTGCATCCATTTCGTCTTATTTGATGATGCAGATACACCGGTCGCTACCTTACGGATTTTACCAGATAAATCTGGTAAACAAGCACTCATTCAACGCGTTGCAACCCTAAAACCTTATAGAGGAAAGGGCTATGCTTTCGACCTCATGACAGAAGCATTAGCGTTCTTAAAAACACAACAGATCGAATTGGCCGAGCTCCATGCCCAGCTTGAAGCCATTCCTTTTTATGAAAAACTTGGCTTTACATCCTTTGGTGACGAATTTTTAGATGCTGATATCAAGCATCTTGCCATGAAAAAAACAGTATGACGACAGCGCGTCATGCTGTTTTTATTTTAAGGGTAAAAGTGCTTCAGATAACTTAGCAAATTCTGGAATTGATAGGGCCTCACCACGAATTTGTGGTGAAATCTCTGCTATCTCAAGTGAGTTTGTCAGTTGCGCGCGAACTTCTTCTGTCTTACCAAAGACAGCTTGCAAATTATTCCAAAGTGTTTTTCGTCTATGCGCAAAGGCTAACTTTGATACTTTGAAAAAGAAATCTTCGTCCGTAACTGCCACTAAAGGTGACGCACGGCGCGTCATTTTTAAAATCGCAGAATCTACATTTGGTGCTGGTACAAAAACAGTTTTAGGCACGATGAAGGCAACTTGCGCTGTCATATAGTATTGTACAGCGATACTTAAGCTACCATAAGCCTTGGTATTGGGTTCGGCTGAAATACGATCCGCAACCTCTTTTTGCATCATGACAATAAATTCACTAAAGGGAATCTTACTTTCAATCAAATGCATCAAGATAGGCGTTGTGATATAGTAAGGCAGATTAGCCACGATTTTTATCGGTAAAGTTGGATTCTTAAACTGGGCAATATGTGTCTTTAAATCCGCTTTTAAGATATCTTCATTAATAACTGTGATATTATCAAAATCTCGTAACGTATCCGCTAAGATTGGAATCAAGCGGTCATCTATTTCGAATGCCATCACTTCTGCAGCATTTTCTGCAATAAACTCAGTCAATGCCCCAATACCTGGACCGATTTCGATGACATTGACCTCACGATCAATTTCTGCTGTGTCCACTATTTTTTGTAGAATATTTGTGTCTGTTAAAAAGTTTTGACCAAGACTTTTCTTAAATGAAAAGCCATGACGGTCTAAAATCGCTTTTGTCACGCGATAATCTGCTATATGCATTAAAATTTCTCCATTATTTCTTCAACTTCTGCTAATGTGATGCCAAATAAGTTTAACCGCTTTAATTGTTGCTTGGCATTACTATAGCCGATTCTAAGTGCTTCACCTAGATACTCACGGCGAATTCTGCTATCTGTATGCCCAATCAACCCTAAACGAATCAAATCAGCATGGCAAATATCAAATTCAGATGCATCCTCAAAATTTGAGGTGAGGTTACGCAGCGCTTTTTCTAAATCAGCTGCACTTGCATGTTCCACACCAAGAGAACGGCCTTTGGTCTTCGATTTCGGTGCTGCCTCATCTCTGTTTAGAAAGGCATGTTTGACCGTTGGAATAGCGGTCATGATAATACGACGAATCCGTTCACCACTATGATCTGGATCTGTGAAGACGATAACGCCACGTAGTTCATTTAACCGATCAATCCGCTCCAAATCATCATCTGATATAGCGGACCCTTGCGTCTCATAGGTATCGACATCATAATACTGTTTGAGGTTAGCTGTATCATCCTTGCCTTCAACCACAACAACTTCTGCGATTTTTTGTTTATTAGTCATGGATATCAAACACTTTCAAGGCGTTTTGGTAGGTTGCATCCGCGACTTCATCGCTAGAAATCTCACGAAGTTCAGCTATTTTTTCAACAACAAATTTAGTGTAGGCCGGCGTATTCTCACGCCCTCTAAACGGCATCGGAGCTAGATAAGGTGCATCTGTTTCTACTAATAGTTTGTCCAGCGGCAACAGTTTAGCTGCTTCCTGGAGCTCCAGAGATTTTTTAAAGGTGACCACACCTGAAAAGGAAATCAACATGCCTAAGTCGATGAACTTAAGGGCATCCTGGTAACTTCCTGAAAAAGAATGCATGATCCCGCCACGTGGGCCAACACCCTCTGACTTGATAATCTCATAAGTGTCTGCCAGTGCATCACGCGTATGCACCATAAAAGGCAAATTATGCATTTTTGATAGCTGAATCTGCCTGCGAAAAACAGATGCTTGCACCGCTTTCTCATCTGACATCCAGTGATAATCTAAGCCAATCTCACCTAAAGCAATCACTTTTGGATCGGATAGATGACTGACCAACATCTTTTCTATTTCAGGCGTATAGGAACCAGCCTCCGTCGGATGCCAGCCAATCGTTGCGTATAAGTTATCAAATTCAGCAGCTAAGGCCAAACTTTTTTCAATCGTTGGCCTATCAAATCCGACAATATTGAGTTTTGTCACACCAAATTCACGTGCTTTTTCAATCTCTTGTGCTTCACGTCCCGTGAAATTTTCAGCATTCAGGTGTGTATGTGTATCAAATATCATTTAAACCTCTTTTTACTCTTCCTCATGTAAGTATTGACTATCTAATAGTATAACATTTATTTCCACCCCGTTTCTGCTTTGCATGCAAGAAATTTGTCAAATGCCATGTCCATATTAATACGGTGGGCTCTTGTGCAATTCTCAATATTTTTTATGCTTCAAACTTGAATCATATCCTTAATATTCAGTGACAATATCAGTTATCCTGCTTTTGCAGCCTGACCAGTGCAACAAAGCAAAAATACCAACAGAAAACTTGTATGCTGTCGGTATTGTTGCTTAACCCTCAAAATAGAATAAGGTTTCAAATGTTACTTCTAATGCGAGGCAAAGCAATAAGGCCAATTTAGCAGAGGGAATATATTCATAGGTTTCGATATTACTGATTGTCTGTCTCGAAACACCCACCAGTTTGGCAAGCTGACTCTGATTCAGTTTTTTTTCAGCACGCGCAACTTTCAATCTATTTTTTAGCTCAAGTTTATCTTTATGCATCATTTAAAGATAACGCTCATAAGTGTCCAACCAGTGGTTAAGACAGCAACTACTAATATTGCACTGACACCTAAACTAATGATTGATTTTTTCCTTTTAAAGGCATAGACTTCATGTCCCAAGGCTAATACATACACCATGAAAAATAAGTCAGTTGTTGCTTGTTTGTGAATTAATCTGATTGTAAAAACAAACACCCAAGCGGACAATAGCATAATGTAGTGTACGCTCGATATATTTTTCAACTCAGATAGTCTGCCTTCATCTTGATTTTCCAACTGTGCCATCTCTAAAAATTTTTTATGATTCATGTCATCCTCCATCTAATATCAGTCTATCATTTGACAAGCATACTTGTCAATAATATAAGTTAACTTGTCATAAAAATAGTGCAGCAATTCATCAAAATAATAATAACAATGACATATCCTATGTATAGCGGTATAATAAAGTATCATTGCGCCAAAATTCAAGGCGTTTTTATGTGATGCCGACAGGTATCATCAGTAGGGAGTAGTTATGACCAGCTTAGGCACAAACTTTAGGAAAGCTTTTAGATTTATCAGAACAACAAGACACTATTACCGTGATGTCTTATTAATGCACGTTTTTTTATTATTCATCTTAACACCGGCACTATCACAACTCACAAAACTTTTGCTTAATCAGGGGGGAATCAACTATATTTCCTATGATAACATCGGCAATATCCTGCGTCACCATTCAGTCATATTTGTTAGCCTCATTTTTATGCTTTTACTACTGCTAGTTTCCGTTTATTTTGAATTCACTTTCTTACTTTTAACTGTTTATTTTATTGAACAAAAACAACAAGTTGTACTGAGAGACTTGCTAAAAGGGACACTGCTTCAAATCAAAAAAATAAAAGGCGGTGCACTTGCCTTTTTCCTCTTTTATTTCTTTTTAGTATTACCTGTGATTGGCATGAGTTTTAACTCCGCTCTCCTTGCAAAATTCAGAATACCTGTTTTTATTTTAGATGTCATTTTTGAATACAGACGCTTGTACCTCGCACTCTTTATTTTAGTTTATCTATTACTCATTTATCTAGCAATACGCTTTGTTTTTACACTACCTGAAATGATTCTGCACGATCGGCCATTTAAGCACGCGCTAAGACTTAGTTGGCAAAGGACCAAGAGAGAAGTACTCAAAATTCTGTTTCAATTTTTGGTAGTCTCAGTGACCCTAACACTAATGATGGGCCTATCTCAAGGGCTGCTACTTTTGGTACAACATGGCATAGAAGTATGGCTGCCTCACTTTAGTTTTGTGTCTGCAATTATCATCATGACCTTGCTTCAAATCCTTTGGGTAGTTAACATTGTGCTCTCTACAGTTAGTATTTTTTTCATTACTGTAGACTATATGAAAGAAGGAAATTTTTTACTTGATCGGTTAAGTTGGTTCATACCAATCCATCGTCCTGCACCTTCTCTCAATAAAAAAAGACTTAAGGATGTCATGATTGGCGTTTTGATACTACTTGTTATCTCTTTTGTTACCCAAGCTAATGTCGCCTTTCTTTCAAATCCTAGGGTCGCAAGGCCAATTGGCGTTTCCCATCGAGGCGTCGACAATAAAAATGGTGTCCAAAATACGATTGCCTCACTTAAGAAAACCAGTCAAACCACACATCCTAAATTCGTTGAGATGGATATTCAAGAAACCAAGGACCATCAATTTGTTGTCTATCATGACTATAACCTCAAAGCATTGACTGGCGTTAATGAAAAGCCTAATCAGCTCACACTCAGCCAACTGACAAAATTAACGATTCATGAAAATAAACAGACTGCGACTATTGTTTCATTTGATGACTACTTGGCAGCTGCACAAAAACTCAATCAAAGACTGATGATTGAAATCAAACCAAATAAGGAAGATAGTCCTGAAATGCTCACCAATTTTCTAAACAAGTATCAAGACAAGATACTGAAAGCAGGCCATGTCATCCAATCCCTTTCTTATGACATTATTGAACAGATAAAGGAACTTTCCCCAGCTGTTACCGCAGGCTATATTATGCCGTTTAGCTTAGTTGGCCCCCCAACAGGAAAAATGGATTTCTTAACTATTGAATATACAACATTAAATGCCAAATTTATTGACTCAGCTCATGCTCAGGGAAAGCAAGTATTCGCTTGGACACCTAATGACGAGGATACCATGTCTAGAATGCAGTTTTATGGTGTAGATGGGATTATAACCGATCAGATGCAGGTCCTTAATCAAACTTTTAAAGGCACAACACGTCTGAATTACTCTGATCAGCTGTTCTTTTTTACAATAGGCATCGGATAACTTAATTTCAAGCATATTATTTATCGGTTATGCATCTATCTACTATCATAAAAAATCCTGTAGGGCATATTCGGCCTACAGGATTTTTTTATGTATTGTATCAATCGTCACATCCCCATACATCGCGATTAGCTATGAGGGGCCCATTTACAATCTGTTATCGTTAGTGCTTCAAAACTTGCTGTAAAGGATGATTCTTCTGGGCTACAGGCATAGATACCAAAGGAAATCGTTGCATCTCCTTGATTCAGATGACAAATCCGCATTTGCTTAAATAGCACACCATCAAAACTATAGTCTATACAGTAATCACTCTGTCTTCTACTCAGTCGATACCAAACTTCTCTATGATCAGTCGAAATGTCGGTCGTCGCCCAATCTGAAAAACCTTGATTTGTGACGACACTACCTAATCTTTGAAAATCATCATTTTCATATTCAACTGACGCCTTTAACCAATTCTCTGAGTCTAAGTAGATGACAATCCCACATTGATCAAATCGGTGCGAACTATCAAATGTCGTCTTCACCACAAATGAGAAAAATGGGTCATCTGTCTTCATCTGTAACACAGGGGCATTATCGTTTTGGAATCCATAGTAAGTCCTTTGCCATAAATCCGTAAATGGTTCTGTTATGATCTCAATTTTATCATCTTCAATCACAACTTGTCTTGGTTCTCTTATCCAAAACAAGGACGCATCTGTAAATTTCTCCATTTTACCCTCCTAATGACAGCTTTTAACGGCTAAGTTCTATCCACAACAATATGTTTTTGATAGCTCCAATTGTATAAGACTTTATCACGTCGATGAATCTCACCTGCATGAAACTCAATGAACCCATTCTTTTTATAAAATCGGCGATTCACTTCTGAATTTGTGATAAATGTCAACATACCACCACCTTGATTTGCAATATAAGGTAGCACAAATTCATTTAGCATTTTACCGCCTACACCCTGGCCCTGAAAGCTATTTGAAACAGCAAACAGTTCTAAAAACCAAGCATCGGGATAGGTGCTATGACAAACTGAGTTGCTTTCTTCTAGCATGCCTAAGAAACCAGCTGTATCTTTAATGCCACCATGACGTAATAAGGTTAGCCCACCAGCAAGTATATAATCAATTAAGCTGACTTTAGGGGCTTTGGGTGGTACTAATATGGCTACTGAACAAATGACATCATCGATCAAGCCGACTAAAATAGGGTAGCCTTTACGCATTGATGTTTTCACACATAACTCTTGAATCACGCGGACAAATTTTTGTCGTTTGTCTTCTTGATTTACATATAATTTATAATATGCATAATCCATAAAAGAGGCTGTTAACAGCGCAACAATCGCTGCTTGCTCAGTCCGTTTTGCTTCTCTATACACAATCATTCTACACGCCTCCTGGATGGTGCTTAGCATGGCACCATGTATCTGCCAATCTGACTATCTAGCGAAACGACACACGCATCTCTCAATACTTTAGTGATAGGTGCCGCATAGCTACTGCTTATATCATACTAAAAAAGAAGTCGAGTGACAACTATTATGCTAAGTAAGTCCTGTAGGTTAGGTGACCTATAGAATAGAGGAAAGTTAGCAGGTATTATTTTATTTTTAACCTCTATCGCCAACATCTAACATCAGCTAGACTGTTAGCTTTTTTTGGTAAATCTACTGATCAACTTCATGTACACCCCTTTCACTGATAGGTTCTTGGATAGATTAATCATGTAAGAAAGCAAGACGAGACTGATGATCGTCCCCTCACGCACAAATAGCGGCAGATGAAATAGACTAGTCAACCCTAGAGAACCTATAACGCAAACCACATCAATACTATAGCGATAAACTGAAAACTTTTGATGCGTTCTCTCACTTAAGAGCAAACAAAAGTGTTCAATTGGGAAGCGTAGCGTTTTCAAACGCAAGACTTGGCCTGTCCCAAATCCTGCGATAATAACACCAGCAATAAATAGCAGCATACGTATCCCATACGTGCTTATGAATAAGCCTGAAAACATATAGTAAACAAAAAAATTAACAACTGTGCCAAAGAGAATGAGGGCCAGCACTATTACAAGATAATCTTTTACTTTTCTATGCTTATCCAACAGCCAGCAAGCCAATAAAAATAGTAAATTAATGAAAATCGTGACAGTACCCACTTTCATAGTTAGCTCCTGAGCTATTGCAAGATTTAAAGCATTGAAACTACTGACACCTATTTGGGAAATAATCGTTAAGCTAATGCCAAAGGCACTGATGAGATAAAAGATAATCGAATAAAAAAATTGGGTTTGTTTTACAGTCATTATGATACATCCTTATTGGTTTTTCTATATTATATGCTATAATAAAATCAAAAAATATGAGATTTAGCACATATAGGAAAACACATGAAAAGAATAAAATTTAATCAGGAAACAGCTGCTAACATTTATAATGCGACATTACCTTTTGACCAGCATATCTTGTCCATCAGTTATCTGATGACATATGGTAATAAAGAATGGATACAGCATGCCTCTAGTTCAATCGACTACTTATACCTGTTGCTAGATGGCAAGGCAAAACTAGTGAAAGGTGAAGAAAACGGCAAGCAAGCGATTCTACAATTTCTATACCCTGGAGATTTTATAGGTGAGTTAACCTTAGTTGGTGCAGAAAAAACGACGAAAGATATCATTTCTATAGGCAATAGTGTCTGCTTAGCGATCCCAATGTTTTATGCTGAGAAGCACTTGTTAACTGATAATACTTTCTTACGCATGATCAGCCAATATACAGGTAAAAAATTACTAGAACGAACCGAACGCGCTATACACAGCCAGTTATATGAATTTAAATATCGATTAGCAGAACTACTATTAACAATCACTGTTGACGACATCTATCAAGAAAAACACACAGAGATGGCTGAGTATTTAGGGGTTAGTTATCGACATTTACTTTATACATTTCAACACTTTCGTGATCAAGGGTTAATTGACAAAGGCAAACAAATTAAAATAAACCGAACAAAATTAAGCCATTTTCTAGAAAAGCGCATGCAGTAAGCAATAGCTGTATACGCAAGACTGTTAAAATAGGGTACATTAGATAAAAAAAAGCAAGTACCGAGGTACTTGCTGATCCGTTAGCACATCAGTATACGATTTTAAAACGTGCTACTGCCATACAAACTGTGAATCTAGGCATTAAATAGTGACCACCTTCCAAATGATACTAGAAAGATGTGACAATAAAATCAATACCTGAAGTTAAGAAATATAGGCCAACTAGAAAACTGATTGTCAAAGCAGAAACAATTGGATTGAATAGCATCATAATCCCTAAAATTAGGCCTAAAACATTCATAACAACTTTAAACCAATAATAACTCGTACTGACTGCTTTGAAAACATCAGCTATGATTAATTCACCAATTGAGTCAATGATAAACCAAATCGCAAATATGTAGGGTAATGCAAGCACACCGAAACTCATATTGAATAACAGAAACACCCCTATCAGAATATCTAAAATTCCTAATACTAAAATAGAATTTGCCTTATGCCCAGTGTACTCATTCAATCGACGACGGAAAGCCAGTTGAATAATACCTTCAAAAATAGCAGAAATTGCGAAAATAAGAACGATTGCGACCAAACTCTTCATAGGATTTAAAAATGAGATTATCCCTGTAAGTAAGAGTATTAATCCTAGAATAAAATAGACGACATTAAACTTGTTTTTAGATGTCAACATAAAGACACCCCTTTCTTTTTAGTAAACCTAGTCTTCAAAGAGACAGTATAGTCCTTTATTTTACAAAATGCAAACTTAAAGAAAGGTGACGCGTCAAGTTTGTGTGATTATCCACATGCTCAAGTCTATGCATGTGGATAGACTTGAGCATGTACAAAAAACCCGGCCATCAACTGGTCGGGTTTTTTCAATAAATCAGATGGCATCGCGTAAGCGTAAGCCGTCATTTTCAAGCACACGAACATTACGTGGGAGAAAGGCACGGATTTCTTCTTCATTATAGCCAATGTGTAGTCGCTTATCATCCAATATAATTGGGCGACGCAAAATCTGTGGATTTTGCGATATAATCGAAACGGCCTCAGAAAGAGAGAGCTCTTCAAAATCGACATTCAATGACTTAACAAACCGATTTCGGTTAGAAATCAAAGATTCAATACCATCATCACATTTTTCTAGAATGTGCTTGACTTCATCAGTAGATAAAGGGCTCGACATAATGTTTCTCTCATCATATGAGATGTCATGAACTGCTAACCATTGTTTCGCTTTTTTGCAACTGGTACATGATGGAGCCGTGTAAATTGTTATCATATATTGCCTCCGTGCTGATAATGCTAACGCGTATCAAGTTATACCCAGTCAACCATCCAATTTCATTTTAGTTGATCAAGTTAATTATATGTTACCAATTATAGCACAGTTTGTCATCAGTCAAAAGACCTATTCCGTACAAAATCACATTTTTTACCGAATTGTTACTCATTTTTCATATTTAAGTTGCTTTTTAGTAAGCAATTTATTCTTCTATCTCTATCGTATCTAACTCTAGTGATACAAGCTCTGGCTCTGAAACCTTAGCTTTGTCTTTAGTCCCTTTTGCTGCAGGATTTTCGTTTGATTTATCTGCCGCTGTAGCTTCATCAATCAATCCAAAGTGTTTCCGAACTTTATGGTCTATCTCCTGGAATACTTCTGGATGCTCTTTTAAGTATAACTTAGCTTTTTCTGACCCTTGTCCAATTTTTTCATCATTATAGGCAAACCAAGCACCAGATTTTTTGATGATGTCTAAGTCAGTTGCAATTTTGACAAGTTCTCCTGTTTGTGAAATCCCCTCACCGAACATAATCTCAACTTCTGCCACTTTAAATGGTGGTGCAACTTTATTTTTGACAACCTTAATCTTGGTTTCTTTACCCATTGCTGTGTCTTTATCTTCACCGGTTCCTTTAATCTGTGTATTACCACGGACATCTAGACGAACTGAGGCATAAAACTTCAAGGCACGACCACCTGGTGTTGTTTCTGGACTACCAAACATAACACCGACTTTTTCACGCAATTGGTTGATGAAAATCGCGATTGTTTTTGTTTTATTAATAGATGATGATAGTTTACGCATGGCTTGAGACATCATACGCGCTTGCAATCCGACGTGAGAATCACCGATTTCACCATCAATTTCTGCACGTGGTACAAGTGCAGCTACTGAGTCAATAACCACTAAATCAATAGCACCTGAATCAATCAGTTTACCAGCAATTTCAAGACCTTGCTCCCCAGAGTCTGGTTGTGATAACAATAACTCGTCTATGTTAACGCCGAGTGCTGCTGCGTAGGCTGGATCAAGTGCATGTTCTGCATCGATAAATGCTGCAATACCACCTTCTTTTTGTGCTTGCGCAACCGCATGAAGCGCAACAGTTGTTTTACCTGAAGATTCAGGTCCATAAATTTCGATGATCCGTCCTTTAGGATAGCCACCAACGCCCAAGGCAATATCAAGGGCTAATGACCCTGAACTCATGACTTGTACTTTTTGCTCTGCTTTATCACCAAGACGCATCAATGCGCCTTTCCCGAAATCTTTTTCAATAATTTTCAGTGCGTCATTGAGTGCTTTCTCGCGCTCATCACCGAATTTTTTAGTAATATCATCTAGATTTTTTTTAACTTTTTTTGCCAATGTTTATCTCCTCTAAAGTAGTGAACCTACTGCTAAAACTCATCGCGAACAGGGATTGCTTTTAACGACTAGCAAGGCTGTTTTTAAGAATTTATCGCAAGTTCATAGTATCTTATTATACCATTTTTCTGTCTATTTTTATATACGTATAACCAATCTCAATTGCGCAACTCTCACCCTTTTTTTAGGTGTTGACAGTGTGGACAAAAGTGCGTGCCACGCCCCGCAAGTTTATATTTTTCGATTGGTCTACCACATATGTGACAAGGCTGATCTTTCTTTGCGTACACTTTCAGACTGTCTTGCATGGTACCAGCTAGCCCCAAAGCATTTTTATAGCTCCGAATAGTAGACCCGCCTCGCTTGACACCTTCATCTAGTACTGAAATGATGGCCTGTCTCAAATCTGCAATTTGTTTCTTCGATAAATTTCGCGCAATTTCTGATGGATGGATTTTAGATAACCATAGTACCTCATCGACATAGATATTGCCTAGTCCTGCTACTAAGGTTTGATCTAGTAAATACGGTTTAATTTTTTTTGTACTCTTGACAAGTTTTTCTTGAAAAGGTGCTAAGGTAAACTCTGATGCTATGGGTTCTGGCCCAATTTTTTTGCCCCTGAAAAAAGCAAGCAGCTTGTCCTGATCAACCAGCTCCATCGTACCAAATTTTCTAACATCTTGATAAACTAAGGTCTGACCATTTGATAGCGCGAAAAAAGCATGAAAATGTTTATGATCTGGTACTGCTTCACTTGGGAAAAGTTGGTACTTGCCTTCCATCCTCAGATGACTGACCAATGTCTTATCCCCTAACTCAAACAATAAATACTTGCCACGACGACTAACAGTCAAAATCGTCTTGCCTGGTAAATAAGCTAAAAAATCGGATAAATCAGACTTGATCATACGTTGATAGTTAAGTTGTATAGAGATTATTTTCTGACCGCTAACAAGTTTGTTAAGCCCTCGACGCACGGTTTCTACTTCTGGTAATTCTGGCATATAAGTTACTCCTCATTAATCAGTTTAACAAAAAAATACCGATGGCAAGGCAATTTTGTCTTGATAGAGTGGCATAACATCAAAGTATCTGTTCACATCATTAGCCAGCAGATGGGATGCTAATTTAGCTAGCTTACATTTCAGCTCTGATATGCATTATCTTGTTCTCAAGCAACAGGACTATTTAGGTATGATATAATGGAGCTATGATAACTTTGAAAACTGTTGTAACTATCCTAAAAAATGATCATAATTTCCGGGATATCCTGATAGACGGCACTTACTTTAACACTGAACAGACTGATTTTATTTTTGACAGTCTCTCATATGATAGCCGAGAGGTCGCTTCAAAGACCCTTTTTTTCGCCAAAGGTAGCCAATTTAAACGCGCATTCTTAGCTGATTTAGCCATTCCCTTTTATATTTCTGAGACAGACTATGAAGTGGGCATTCCTGCGATTATTGTCAATGATGTCAAACATGCCATGAGTTTGATTGCCATGGCCTTCTACGGCAACCCCCAAGATGACCTAAAAACCTTGGCATTCACAGGAACAAAGGGCAAGACGACTGCAGCTTATTTTGCCAAAAATATTCTGGATATACATAATCACAATAAGACAGCCATGTTTTCAACGATGGATACGACACTAGATGGCAAAAATTTTTTCAAGTCACAACTGACAACACCTGAAAGTATCGACCTGTTTCGCATGATGCGCGAAGCCGTTCGTAACGGTATGACACACCTGGTCATGGAGGTTTCTTCTCAGGCCTATAAAACAGCTCGAGTCTATGGCTTGACCTTCGATGTTGGTGTCTTCCTAAATATCTCTCCCGATCACATCGGACCAATCGAGCACCCGACGTTTGAAGATTACTTCTACTGCAAGCGCCAATTACTCGCAAATTCACGGTTCGCTGTAGTCAATGCTGAGATGGATCACTTCGATTTCATCAAATCTGAGCTAAGGTGTGATCATGCATTTTATGGTGACGCTTCTCTTCACCCAATCACCCAATCTAAGGCCTTCAGTTTTCAGGCACTAGACCAAACCTTTGATATCCAGCTGATTGGCCACTTCAACCAAGAGAACGCTGTCGCAGCTGCACTCTCTGCCTTACAACTAGGGGCTGAAATATCCGATGTCAAGAAAGGGATTGCCAAAACAACAGTACCAGGCCGTATGGAAGTTATCAAGCAAGCAAATGGGGCGAAAATTTTTGTAGATTATGCCCATAATGCCGATAGCTTAGACAAACTAATCAATGTTGTACTCCCGCATCAAACCGGTCAAGTCACAGTCATCATCGGGACAACTGGTAATAAAGGCGAAAGTCGTAGACAAGGGATAGGAGAGCTTTTGAATGGCTTGCCGAATCTCAATGTCATTTTAACAGCTGATGATCCAAACTTTGAAGATCCGGCAGCTATTGCACGGGAAATTGCAAGTTTTATCGACCGTGATATCCCAATTATCGTCGACCGTGAAGTCGCGATTCAAACTGCCTTGCAGCAAACATCTGGTCCTAATGATGCCGTTATCATAGCTGGCAAAGGGGTCGATGCTTATCAGATAGTGAATGGTGTTCATACCCCGTATGCAGGTGATAAAAACATTGCTGAAAAGTACTTATAAACTTAAGTCTTGGCTAGACTTATCGTCTCAATTTAACGACTTCTCAGATTAGCGACCTTTTATGGTCGCTATTTTAGTATCCACAAGTAAACTGATATTAGTATCAAGTCCTACTAAGCTAAGAAGCTATCAGCATAGTCATCCTACATTTTTTTGATAGTTTACCAGCCAACTCTTTACCAGTTCAAGCACTTTTATGATAAAATGGAGGCTATGGATAAGATTATCAAGACACTATCAAATGATGGTTATTTTAGAGCCTATGCACTAGATGCAACACAAACAGTAGCTGAGGCACAAACACGACATAAAACCTGGTCTAGTTCAACCGTTGCACTAGGTCGTACCTTGATTGCTGCGCAAATATTAGGTGCGAATCAAAAAGGGGATGACACGATTACTGTGCGTGTGCAAAGTAACGGGGCAATCACGATGATGATAGCCGTTGCGGATACACGCGGTAATGTCAAAGGTTATATTAAAGAACCAAATGTTGACTACAAACGGGGGTCAACTGGCGAAGTTTTAGTTGGTGATGTCGTCGGTCAAGGCTGGTTTTCAGTTGTCAAAGACATGGGGCTTAAAACACCTTATACTGGGCAAACCCCTTTAATTTCAGGTGAAATTGGAGAAGACTTGGCCTATTATCTAACGACGTCTGAACAGACACCTTCAGCTATAGGCCTTAACGTTTTATTAAATGAAGATGAAACGGTCAAAGTAGCAGGTGGCTTTTTAGTACAAGTCATGCCTGATGCACCTGATGCTGAAATAGCCGCACTTGAAGCTAGAATTCAAGCCATGCCAGCTATCTCTAACCTCTTACGCTCTCATGACCATTCTAAAGCAATTTTAGATGCTATCTATGGACAAGACCAGTACAAGATACTTGAAGAATCTCCCTTAGCTTTCCATTGCGACTGCTCAAGAGACCGTTTCTCTGATGGCATCAAAAGTCTCGGTAAAACTGAAATAGAAAGTTTAATCACTGAAAATCATGGGGCTGAAATTATTTGTCAGTTCTGCGAGACAGTCTATGATTTTTCTGAAAATAATTTGAAAGACCTAATAAAAAATGACGAATAAGTATACGACGCCATGGAAAATTGGCGATGTTGACATAAACAAAAGAATCGTGCTCGCCCCTATGGCTGGCATTTCAAATAAAGCATTTTTGAGCTTAGCAAAAGAGTTTGGAGCTGGGCTGGTTGTGACTGAGATGATTTCTGACAAAGGAATCGAGCATCGCAATACGAAAACATTGTCTATGCTTGATTTTGATGGCATACCAAATCCATTATCCATTCAAATTTTTGGTGGTGATGCCGCAACCTTGGTTGAGGCTGCTAAATTTGTCGAGGCACATACGACTGCTGATATCATCGATATCAACATGGGATGCCCCGTGCCAAAAGTGACAAAAAATGAATCTGGATCGCGCTTACTCCTTGATCCAAATAAGATTTATGATGTCGTGTCTGCTGTTGCATCTGCCATTGACCTCCCAGTAACGGTTAAGATGCGAACGGGTTGGGATAACGATCATCTCTTTCCTGTGGAAAATGCCTTAGCAGCCGAAAAAGCTGGTGCTGGAGCGGTTGCCATGCATGGACGAACTCGTGCGCAAATGTATGAAGGCCATGCTGATTGGGATATTCTAGCAAAAGTTGCAAGTCACATGACCATTCCTTTCATCGGTAACGGAGATGTGAAGACACCTGCAGATGCCAAAAGAATGTTAGACGAAACTGGGGTTGATGCCGTGATGATAGGCAGAGCAGCCTTGGGAAATCCTTGGATGCTGAAGCGAACAACTCATTTTCTTGAAACTGGCGAGGAAATGCCCGAACCGACAGTTTTTGAAAAAATTGAGACTGCTAAAGTCCATTTGACACGTTTAGCTTTACTAAAAGGTGATGAAAATGGCGCACGTGAGTTTCGCCAGCATGCTGCCTATTATTTAAAAGGTGCACCTCGTGCAGCAAAAGTGAAGCAAGCCATTAATCAGGCGAATAACTCTCTTGACATGTTTGGTATATTTGATACCTATTTAGAAAACCTTTGATCTAGCGATCAAAGGTTTTTTATTTATTTTTGGTCTCACTAAAAGCCTCTCGTATGACTAACGAGAGGCTTGTCCTATATCATGTGATCAATTTGTCGCATCCTATCTTTAAAAATAGGATTGGCTACACTCATTCAGAAGTAAACCCACTGCCAATTACCTCATGTACATTGATAATCGAAACAAAAGCATCTGGATCAATCTCCGATAAGATAGCTTTGACAGCAAGTACTTGCGTTGGACTTAGCACAACATAGATCACTTTTTTATCTTGACCTGAATAGACCCCTTCTGCCTTGAGATAAGTCGCACCCCGGTCAACTTCTGCCATGATCTTACTAGCGATGAGTTCATGATGTTCACTGATAATCAGCATGCCGCGGACGGTATAGCCACCGTTTTGGACAACCGCAACCACCTGACTAAAGACAAAGCTTGCGATGACCGTATACATCATATGCTGAATATCGATATAGCTTAAAGATAAAGTCAAAATCAGAATATCAAGCATAAATAAGGTTTGACCTATCGCAATCCCTTTTTTCTGTTCAACATAGCGACCGATGATGTCGCCACCACCCGTCGTACCGCCAAAGCGAAATACCAGTCCACCACCAATCCCTGCAAAAATCCCTGCAAGTAAGGCTGCAATCAGCATATCATGGCTGATATCAATCGAAAAGGTAATCCTCTGAAATAGCCAGATGAAGACAGACAAACACACAGTCCCATGAATGGTATAGATCATGCCTCGCTTACCAAATATTTTAATACCCAATACAAACAAGGGCAGATTAAGCAAAATTTGTGAATAGGCCGGATTGATATTAAATAGCGCATGACCAATCAAAGTCAAACCACTGACCCCACCTTCTGCAAGATGGTTAGCCATATTAAAATTAACAAAGCCAAAGGCATAAATTGCTGTCCCTAGCGCAATCATTATGAAATTTATTGGATGAAACTTAGTTTCTTTTACCATCCTACTTCTCCATCTATCTTTCCAAAAAATAAGATCGTGATCGACTATCACAATCTTATTGAAACCTTGTCTATTTAGTTAAGTTTCATCTTCGACAAAACGGCCTAGCACTTTAACATTTTCAGCAATTGATACGAACGCAGTAGGATCTACTATTTTCATAATATGCTTAAACTCTTGATATTCAGCCTGGGTTATAATCGTGATTAGCAGCGTCATATTGATATGTGAATAGCCACCTTCTGCAGAATGGACAACTGTAACACCACGATGTAGCACCTCATGAAGGGCTTGTATAACAGCCTCAGGATTTTTAGTAATAATCGTCGCTTGCATTTTTCTTTGCTTGGTATAAATCGCATCGGTTACACGACTAGAAACAAATATCGTTAATAGCGAGTAGAACATGTATTGCCAACCAAATAATATACCCGCTACCAGGACGATGATCCCATTAAAAACTAAGCTGATATTACCAACTTGACGACCTGTTTTCTTGCGGATATACAGACTCAAAATATCTGTGCCACCACTTGAAATACCACTACGTAAGGCATACCCAATACCGGCACCCATAACAGCACCACCAAAAATCGCATTGATAATCGGGTCTGTTGCCAGGGTATACTGTGGAATAATATGGATGAAGACAGAGCTTAACGTGACTGTCAACACCGTATAAAGTGTAAACTGTTTACCAATCTTGAACCATGCTAAAACCAACAAGGGCAGATTGAGTAAATACAAGGTGATCGACACAGGTAAATTTTGCCCAATTACTCTGACTGATAGGGTCGTAAATATTTGTGCTAACCCTGTAATGCCGCTTGAATAGACGTGCCCTGGCTGGAAAAATAAGTTTAAGGCAATCGCTGACAAGATAGCATAAACAACGGATGCTGACAATTTTTGCATCAACTTTTCGAAGGATAAATTTTTTAACACATTAATCATAATTATTTTCCAATTTTTAGGTTAAGTTCAGAAAGTTGCTGAGATGAAACGAGACTAGGTGCTTGCGTCATCGGATCTGTTGCCTTATTATTTTTAGGGAATGCAATCACTTCACGGATATTTTCCTTGCCAGCTAATAACATGACGAATCGGTCAAGACCAAGTGCGAGACCACCATGTGGTGGAAAACCGTAGTCCATTGCTTCTAATAAGAAGCCAAATTGTTCATTTGCTGCTTCTTGACTAAAGCCAAGTGCCTTAAGCATACGCTCTTGAAGTGCTTTTTGATTGATCCGGAGACTACCACCGCCTAGTTCATAGCCATTTAAGACGATATCATAGGCGACTGCACGAACTTTTGATAGGTCTCCCTCAAGCTCATGCGCACTTTCTTGTGTTGGCAGGGTAAAAGGATGATGCGCACTAGTATAGCGTGCCTCTTCTTCGCTCCATTCAAACATCGGCCAATCGATCACCCAAAGAAAGTTGAATTGAGTGTCATCGATTAAGTCCTGATCTTTTGCGATACGACTACGTAAGGCACCTAATGTAGCATTAGCTATATCTAGTTCATCAGCGACAAAAAGGACTAAATCATTATCCGATAAGGCTAATTTGTTTGATAAATCTCCACTAATTTCTGGTAAGAATTTGGCAATCGGTCCTGAAAAGGCGTTGTCAGCAAACTTGACCCATGCAAGTCCTTTTGCACCAAATTGCTTAGCAAATTCTGTTAGTTTATCGATATCTTTTCGAGAATAACGATCAGCTACATTTTTTGCAACGATAGCTTTAACGACTGGTGCTTCTGTGAACACCTTAAAATCAGCTTGTTTGGCTATTTCTGTGACATCTACTAGATGCATGGCAAAACGCGTATCTGGTTTATCAGACCCATATTGGTTCATGGCATCATCGTAAGATAACCTTGGAAATGGTAAGGTAACGTCTATGTCTTTTGTTTCTTTCATTACTTTTGCAATCAAGCCCTCAGTCATGTCTTGAATCTCATGTTCATCTAAGAAAGACGTCTCTAAATCGACTTGTGTGAACTCAGGCTGACGGTCGCCACGCAAATCTTCATCTCGAAAACATTTAACGATTTGGTAGTATCTGTCAAAACCAGCATTCATCAATAATTGCTTGGTAATTTGTGGCGACTGAGGTAAGGCATAAAAATGCCCCTCTGAAATACGACTAGGTACCAAGTAATCACGCGCACCTTCAGGTGTTGACTTTGTAAGCATCGGTGTCTCAACATCGATAAAATCAAGCTCATCTAGGTAATGGCGAATTGATTTAGTCACCTGATGACGCAGTTTGAAGTTAGCCAACATCTCCGGACGTCTTAAGTCAAGGTAACGATAGCGCATCCGTGTCTCATCACTTGCTTCTAACCCATCTTTTATTTCAAAAGGTGTTGTTTTCGCAGCGCTTAGAATCACTAAACTCGCCACTTCAAGTTCAACTTGACCAGTTGCTAATTTATCATTAGCCTGTGTTCTAGAATTAACAGCACCCGTCACTTCGATTACAAATTCACTGCGTAACCCTTCTGCCATCGTCAACACGCCTTTTGAAACCAGCTCAGGATTCACGACCAACTGCATGATGCCTTCACGGTCCCGCAAATCAATGAATATCAACCCACCAAGATTTCGACGACGTGATACCCAACCTTTAAGTGTAACAGTTTGACCAATATGTTCCGTGCGGACTGCGCCCGCATATAATGTACGTTTCATAATTTTTATTCCTTTTTACCAATCAGTATCAGTCAATCTGATAACTTAATAACCACTATCTGGTTACAAATGCTGCCACCAGTAATAAAACAAGTGTTACAATCACAACAAGACGTGCAACCTTATCTTTAGAGATTGCCTTATCTCGATTAAACAATACAACCAATATACCGTAGATGATGAAAAATGCACTACTTGCACTCGGCATCTTTGTCACGATTTGATAGAGACTAGCTGCTATCGATAGTGCTGACAGCCCCATAAATATTTTTAGTTTATCAGACATCTTTTACCGTCAATTCTGAAAAGACAGCATCAAAATTATCTTGAATAGTAGCTAATGTTGTTACAACTTCTGTACGTGTCACATTATTTTTGACAGTAATATCACCTGAGTCAACTTCTGACTCGCCTAGGGTGATAATTGTTTTAGCACCAAATTCTTCTGCTGATTTAAATTGCTGCTTAATTTTACGATTCAAGACATCACGCTCTACAGCATAGCCTTGATTACGTAAAGATTGAACCAATTTGAGTGCGGCGAGATTAGCACTTGCACCTAAAACAACCACATATACGTCTAAGGTTTGCGCCACTGGCAAGGTAACACCTTGCGCCTCTAATACCATAAGAAGACGCTCCACACCAAGGCCAAAGCCAAAACCAGGTGTTTCAGGACCATCAAAATAACTAACAAGTGAGTCATAACGCCCACCGCCACAAAGTGTCAGTTCTTTGCCTTTAATATCTGTCATAAATTCAAAAATCGTGTCGTTGTAATAATCTAAACCGCGGACCATATTTTGATCCACTTGATAAGCAATTGAAAGACTATCTAACATCGCGGTCACATCAGCCAAATGGGTTTGACTAGCCTCAGACAAGAAATCTAAGATCGACGGTGCATCCTTAACAATTTCGATATCTGCTTTTTCTTTAGAGTCTAATACCCGTAAAGGATTCTCATGCAAACGACGTTTTGAGTCTGAGGAAAGGGCATCCAAATGCTGCTCTAAATACCCAATCAAAGCCTCACGATAGGCCTTTCGCGTATCACTATCACCTAGTGAATTGATCACCAATTTGATATTTTGCACGCCCAACTGATCAAAAAATGCTTTGGCCATCGCAATTGTCTCAACGTCTGTCGCAGGATTTTTTGAGCCAAAATTTTCAACACCAATTTGATGAAATTCACGTAAGCGACCTGCTTGAGGCCGTTCATAACGGAACATTGGACCAGTATAGTAGACCTTAAACGGTTTTTGAACTTCTGGTGCAAATTTTTTATTTTCGACATAAGCACGAACAACAGGCGCCGTCGCTTCAGGACGGAGCGTGATGTGACGGTCACCCTTGTCATAAAAATCGTACATTTCTTTAGTTACGATATCTGTTGTATCACCAACAGAACGTGAAATGACCTCATAATGTTCAAAAATAGGTGTTCTAATTTCGCTAAAGTGATAGGTTGCAAAGACTTGTCTCATCGTCTCCTCTACAAACTGCCATTTTTCACTTTCTCCCGGTAAAATATCATTGGTGCCTTTAGGTCTTTGTAATTTCATCGTCTTTTATTTCCTTCCAACTATCCTATAAGAAAACGCCCAAGAGCGCAAAAACTATCCGCTCAAGGACGATCATATCGTGGTACCACCTTGTGTTCCTAGGAAATCCTAGCTTTTTAGCTATATAGTCGCTACCTATCGTCTGTTTGTCACATTTATGTGGCTTTTCAGCTTGGACCACTCTCTTAGTATTAATTATATATTAGTCAGATCTTTTTTGCAAGATTTTCCCGACAAATAATCAATCCGCATCCTTGAAAACGCTCATATTTTTTGCAAAATAATCATATCCTGAATAGATGGTTGCCACTAGACAGATGTATAAGAAAATCGTCCCAATCGTCGTTAGTCCGAGTAGCAAGAAAATGATCGATAGCATTTGTGTAAATGTTTTGATTTTACCAGGTAATGCTGCTGCCATCACGACGCCACCTTGTTCAACAAGCAATAAGCGTAAGCCTGTCACTGCTAATTCACGACAGACAATAACTGCAATTACCCAAGCAGGTGCTAAATCAAGCGGTACAAGCATAATAAAGGCTGCCATCACTAACATTTTATCTGCTAAAGGATCAGCAAACTTGCCAAAATTGGATACTATATGCCACTTACGCGCCAAATAACCATCTAGCCAGTCGGTAGCTGAAGCAACTGCGAATAAAACAGCAGCAACGATTTGCCACGTTTGCGAGTGACCACCTAAAACGATGATTAGCAGAAACACTGGTATGGCAAATATGCGTGCAATCGTCAGGTTATTGGGTAAGTTCTCTTTCGTAAATTTCATCTTATCTCTATTCTATTTTGATCGTTAACGTGCTTGGGCTGTCAGCAGATGCCATAGCCGACAAATCAATCGGTGTATCACCAACCTTGACTGTCAAGCCTCTTGTTTTACCTAATGTTAGTACCGTTTCATTACCGGTTAAAGTTGGAGTCACTGGTGTACTGTCATTCAAAGTCACTTGACCTTCGGGTAAATCAGAATTGGTCATGCCAACCCAAACAGATGTGCCAGCTGCGACACTAAGACTCACCTTAACTGGGGTATTCAAATTTTTGGTTGTCGCAACAAGTGCCTGACCAGTTCCATCTACCTTAATCTCTGCTTTGGGTACTTCTACTGCTTTGGATGAGCTTTCAGGTGTCGACGATTTTTCTACAGGCGCTACAGATGTACTGGAGGATTTAGAGGCTACTGAAAAACGATATAAGCTATCCGCAATCTTATTGTCTTTAGGTTTATTTAACAACACGACCGCTGCAATACTAAACACAATTAAGGCTGCAACCGTCCCTAGAATCGTAATTGGCAGATAATGCTGCCAATTTTTTTTACTAGTCAGTCGCTCCTCTTCCTCCAACCTCTCTGACGGTTTAACAAAACGATAATTTTCTGAAAAATCAGTTGGTTCTCGTACGTCTATTAAGTTTCCTGTTTCGTAAGCACTAATCATTTTATCAGAATCCAGGTCTAGTCGCTCAGCATATTGCTTAATGTATGCCTTGATGTAGAAGTCTCCTGGAAGCGCGTCATAATTATCCTGTTCTAATGCAACGATGTATGTCTTTTGAATTTTTGTTAAATTTTCCGCCTCATTAAGCGTCATATCAAGCTTTGCACGCTTTGCACGTAGCACTTGACCAACTGTTTTTTGTGCCAAGAGAACTCCTTTCTGTCACTTATATTTATCTTGCTACTGTATTTATCTACGTCTTTTAATCCCTATACTTATCAAGAAAATCGCTTATATTTTAGGCAGCATAGAAAAATCCGTCGAGATCATCTCTGCTATAAAATGATCTGCATGGTGCTCAATTTTCTCTAACGTTAAGTCCGACAAAATCGTTGGAAAGTCAAAAAAGGTTACGCCTTCAAAAAGGTTAGATGAAAACTGATTGGCAATAAACTCTAAGGAATTTAACGCTTTATAATAATCACCTAACATTTCTTTTTTGATAATCTCTAGATGTGCTAAATTGAAATCACTTTCTATTTTATAACTTTTTAGTGTTTCACGCAAAATTTTAGCAAGTTTTGTTGGATACAATGTATCAGAAGTCATACTTGCAAACTGATAGTGCGGTGTGACTTCAAAATCAAAGCCAAATGAATCATCAATTAGCCCTTGATTATAGAGCGTTTCATATTGACTACTCGTATTACCCAAGATCATCGTCAGCATGACTTGAATGGCAAGCTTATATTCGAAGCGTACCGCATCATCTGATGATAATTTGTTGTAGCCCCTAAACCCTAAGGCAAGTTTAGGAATGGTAACATCAAAGGTAATCTCATTTGATCGTATTTGCTTTCCTGATACAAAAGGTGCCCGTTTTATTTCTGAGATCATATCAAATTTTTTGTCAGCTTGATTTTGATGGACTAAGGTTGACAGACTTGTGACATCAAATGGCCCTGTTAAAAATAGTGTCATGTTGGCTGGATGATAAAATGTGCGGTAGTTGTCATAAAGATCTTCTGCGGAAATCTCCCTGATACTTTGTGGTGTACCCGCAATATCTGAGGCCAAGGCTGAGTCAGGATAGAGGTTTTGTAGTAAGCCAAAAAACAAGCGAAAATCAGCATCATCCTGGTACATCTGAATTTCCTGTGTGATAATCCCTTGTTCCTTTTCGACTGACGCCTGCGTAAAATAAGGATCCTGTACAAAGTCTAACAACAAAGCAACATTGGGATCGATATTTTCTCTGGTTGAAAAGAGATAGGATGTTCGTGTAAAGCTTGTAAATGCATTTGAACTTGCACCTAAGTTACTGAAAAAGGTCATGGCATCCCCATCCTCTTTTTCAAACAACTTATGCTCTAGAAAATGCGCAATACCCTCAGGGAAAGTTCTCATATCGGTCTGCCCACGTGGGACAAATGTGGTATCTAAACTACCAAAATTTGTGGTGAACAGGCCATAAGTTTTATTAAAATCAGGTTTGGGTAAGTAATAAACAATGAGACCATTGGCTAATGTTTCTTTATAAAGCACTTCGCCAACTTGTGGATAATTTTTAATCTCCAAGAGCATCTCCCTCCATAAAGTAAACCGCTTGTAAGCTCAAAGTCCCTGCTAACCTAACCACATCCTCTTTTGTGACATCAGCTAAGCGTTGTAGCCACTCTGCCTGCGCCAAATAATGATCTGGTAAAAGCGTCTGAATATAAGCCTGCTCGATCAAATTGGTAGGAGAATCTAATGCGATAAAGTAAGCATTTCTCAGCATATTTTTGGTTTGGCTGAGTTCACTGTCAGATATATCCCCCGCAACTAGAGCCGCAACCTGAGCCTTGATGAGTGTGAGGGCCTTGTCATGATCAGCAGCATCTATACCCGCTGAAATTTTTAAGAAACCAGTAAAACTATCAAAACGCGAGTTTGCATAGTAGGCTAAACTTTCTTTTTCTCGGACAGTGGTGAAAAGTTTTGCATGTGAAAACCCACCCAATATACCATTCAATACTTGCATTGTCAGGTAATTTTCATCCCCAAAGGTAACAGCATGATGATAACCTAGCTGTAAAATGGACTGATTAACCGCCTCTTTCTCAGTTGCTTCTTGACAAATAGATGCACGATCTTGTTTATAGAGAATGCTTGCTAATGGCACACGATCTGTAAAAGGGAGCTTTGAGAATTGGGCAATGATTGCTTGCTCTTCTGACAGGGTTAAGTCGCCTAAAATAGAGATATCAATCGTATCAGTCTGCAACATTTTTTGATAGTACTCATAAACACTTTCTCGTGTTTCTTTAGCCAATAGGTCTACAGTCGAAATACTTGGTGTTGCCATATCCTGATCCGTAAAAAAAAGTGCTGTCAATTTTGTTGCAGCTACATAAGCTTTATCTTCACGAGTTGACGCTAAATACTGTAAGAGATTTTTCTTTTCTCGATCAAATGTCGCCTCATCAAACCCGTATTCGTCTACAAGAGGCATAAATAGCGCTTGATGAATAAGCGATATCGCCTCTGTAATGGTATCACTAACCACAAACTTAGGATTGACAACGCTCATGCCGATTGTCAGAAAATGATTATCCCCTTTTTTGGATAGGCTGGTTGCAAAACTTGCACCGTACATACCTGACAATTTCTTTTGAAACTGTTGGCTTGTTGGCAGTTGTTCATTTGACGTCTCCCAAAGGTTTGAAATGAGCACGCGCTTAGCAACCGTATCTCTGGACATCTTTGTCCGAAATCGAATTAAAAACTGAACCGTTTTAAACTTCTTTTCTTTAATAATATGTAGATTAACGCCATTTTTTATTTTCATAGTTTTCCTTTTTTATACTCTTATATTATACCAAAAATATAAGCGAGCCTGTAGCAATTGAAAATAAGATTTTCCGTTTTTTTCTGATTAACGGTTTGATTAGCTACAAATCAGATAATCTCTTTATCCTGACAGTTAAATACTAGATAGTAGACCAGCTGCTTTATTTTCGGATTTTGAGTAACAAGTGCTTAATTTATGGTAAAATGAGGTATGAATACTTATACGATTTACGATGAATTTATCACCCTTGGCAAACTGCTCAAAGAAGCAGCAATTATTGAAACTGGTGGGGCTGCTAAACACTTTCTAGCGACCAATGACGTCCTCTATAATGGGGAGTATGAAAATAGACGTGGCAAAAAATTATTTGATGGGGATGTTCTTGAATTCCCCGGTTTTGGCCTTAAAATTAATATTGTTGCGGCTACTGCTGAAGAAATAGCTGAACGTCAGACTGAACTTGATGAAGAAGCACGAGTTAAAGCAATTGTGAAGCAGATAAATGCCAATAACAAAAAAGCTGAAACACGTCAGAAGACTGCTGCTAATAATAAAGAACAATACTTCAAACGCAAAATCACTAAACCAAAATTTCCAGGTGCCAAATAAACTTAAATGATCATTTCAGAGTTAACCCTCAAAAATTTCCGAAATTACAAAGCACTCCATCTCGAGTTCGACCCCAACCTTAATATCTTTGTTGGTCAAAATGCCCAAGGCAAAACAAATATTGCTGAAAGCATTTTTTTCCTTGCCTTGACACGTAGTCATAGAACGCATACAGATCGTGATTTACTGTCTTGGGATGAAAAGGAGATGCGTGTTTCTGGACGTATCATTAAGAAAAATATGACCGTCCCCTTGGAAGTCAGTCTGACAAGTAAAGGGCGAATCGCCAAGGCCAATCATCTTAAAGAAAATCGCCTAGCTGATTATATCGGCAATCTAAATGTGATTATGTTTGCACCAGAAGATCTAGCAATTATCAAAGGTGCACCGAGTATCAGAAGACGATTTATGGACATGGAAATTGGCCAAATAAGACCTGTCTACCTTTATGATCTCATGCGCTATAATAAGACGCTTAAAGAAAGAAACAGCTATTTGAAATTCGATCCGGCTAAGATCGATGCTGATTTTCTAGATGTCTTAGACGAGCAACTTGTTACATATGGTCATAAAGTCATTGATCATCGCAGCCGATTCGTCGAGAGTTTGATGACAATCTCTACTGACTTACATGATAAGCTCAGTCATGGCAAAGAAAAACTAGTTGTCAAATATGTACAAAATGTAAAGGCCGACTTTGCAGCAGAATTGAAACTGGCACGTCAGAAAGATTTATTTCGACATCAAACGTCAGTAGGGCCCCATCGTGATGATCTTCAGTTCATGGTCAATGACATTGATGTCTCGAATTTCGGTTCTCAGGGCCAACAGCGTACAACAGCCCTATCCATCAAACTTGCTGAGATTGACCTTGTCTTCCAGGAAACAGGTGAGTACCCCGTCCTACTGCTAGATGATGTGATGAGTGAGTTGGATAATCAGCGTCAATTGGACTTGTTATCACTTGTTATCGGTAAAACGCAGACCTTTATCACGACAACAACGCTGGATCATTTGCAACACTTACCTGATAAACTCACTGTCTTTAAAGTTAGTGATGGTGAAATTATAAAAGAAAATTGACAAAAAACGGCACAGATGCTTTGAAATCTGTGCCGTTTTTGTAGGTATTTATAAGCTGATCACTGTGCCACTCTCACCACTAAAAACTAATGGTGCATTTTCCAGAGAGGCGATAACCGCTTTTCGACCTGGCTTAGAACTAGCAAATTGAATTGCTGCTTCTACTTTAGGTAACATGCTCCCAGCTGCAAACTCATTTTGCGCTGCATAAGCAGTTGCTTGGGCAACAGTCAGATAATCCAAGTCAACTTGATCTGCTTGTCCAAATCTTATCGCCACGCGGTCAACTGCTGTTAAGATAAATAAGTAGTCTGCATCAACAAGTTCTGCTAATTTAGCAGATGACATATCCTTGTCGATGACCGCAACTGCTCCTTCATAGTCACCCTCACCACGTTTGATAACCGGGATACCTCCGCCACCGCAGGCAATGACGATGAACTCGTTATCAAGTAAGTTCAAAATCGACTTGCTCTCAACGATATCAATCGGTTTTGGAGAGGCGACGAGCTGACGATACCCCCGTCCTGCATCTTCTTTAAAGACCATGGTTGGATTTTCATCACCCAGTTTTTCAGCAGCTTCCTGACTATAGAAACTACCAATTGGTTTCGTCGGTGATTTAAAAGCAGGGTCATTAGCTGCAACTTCAACTTGGGTGATGATAGTCGCCACCTGCCAGACCATCTCTTGTTTTCTAAGTTCTCGCAATAGTGCATTTTGCAAGTGATAACCGATGTACCCTTGGCTCATGGCCGTACATTCGGGGAGTTGTACATGAGGAATCGAGCTATCCAAATTCGCTGCCATGTTGATGGCTTTTTCAAGCATGCCAACCTGTGGGCCATTCCCATGACTAATAATGATCTCATAACCTAGTTTGATCATTTCTACCATGGCAGGTGCAGCCTGATTAATCTGTGCCAGTTGCTCTTTGGGATTATCACCTAGGGCATTCCCACCGAGCGCGATAACAATTCTTTTCATACTGATCACCTATCTCTTGGGTTGTTGCTGTGTCACACAGTGAATGTTACCACCACCATAGACGATTTCAAGTGTGTCAACTCCTACCACTTTTCTTTCTGGGAACATACCGCGTATTTGCTCAAGTGCTAACTGATCATTTTCATCACCGTATTGGGGTACGATAACACCCCCATTTGTAATCAAGAAATTCATATAAGATGTGATACAGATATCACCATCTTCTCTAGGCATGGTCCCTTCTACACTATCAATGGCAAACTCTCCCTTAATCGTGATCGCTTTTTTAGGACAGCATAGTTTATGTACTTTAAGTGCGCGTCCCTTTGCATCCGTCATCCCAATCAAAGTTTGATAAGCTGCTTGGGATTGGGTGTAAAAAGGACTTGTCTTGTCTTCCGTATAGATACAAGCAACCTCACCTGGTGCAACAAAACAAGCGACGTCATCCACATGCCCATTTGTTTCATCCGGATCAATACCATCTTTCAACCAAAGGACTTTTTCACAGTTAAGATAAGCGCATAACTTTGCTTCAATCTCTGATTTAGACATCTCTGGATTTCTGCCTTCACTTAAGAGGCACATCTCAGTCGTTAAGACAGTCCCTTGACCATCAACATGAAAAGAGCCACCCTCAAGTACGAAATTATCCGTCTTATAGGTATCAATCCCTTCAATCTCAGCAATTTTTCTTGCAACGAGTTCGTCTTGATCCCAAGGGAAATAAAGTCCATCTACTAGGCCACCCCAGGCATTAAATTTCCAGTCATTCGCCCGAATATCCCCTTTATCATTGATGACAAAACTAGGGCCACAATCTCTAACCCAGGCATCGTTATTCGACATCTCTAGCACACGGATTTTTCCTGGTAGTTCTTGACGACAATTGGCATACTGTGCTTGTGACACCACCACTGTCATTTTTGTAAATTGACTGATTGCCTTAGCTACATTAGCAAATGATTTTTGAACAGGTTTCGCACCATCACGCCAATTATCTGGACGCTCTGGCCAAATCATCCAAACTTGTTCCTGTGCTTCAAATTCTCCTGGCATCCTAAAGCCATCTGCTTTTGGTGTGGTGCCACTAATTCTTTTTGCCATATTACTTATCTCCTATTTCTATTTTATTTGGTAATTTTTTTAACAACAATAATGAGTTCCCCTATCACGATAAAGACGATTGCGCCGATCGTAATCGGTAAAACTTGGGTCATCGTCTCGGTACTCAGATTAAAAGGCACTGCGATAAAGACGATAGAGGTGATGATCAAAATCATTGGCAATGCCACTAACAGATACAAGACCCCTTTTCCGCCACCCACTTTAAAGGGACGCTCAATATCTGGATCTATTTTTCTGAGCTTTAAGAATGCTGGAAAAATGGGCAGATAAGCAAAGAGGAACATCACCAAGTTTAAGGCAAAGAAAGCCCAGAACAAATCTTGATTTGGAAGGAATGGCGCAATCACAACAATCATCGAAGCGACTACCCCATTCATAATAGCCGCACCTGTTGGCATGTCATTTTTCACACTTTTTATGGCAAATACGGCTGGCATATCGCCATGTTTAGCCGCGTAACAAGCTGTATTATTGACCCCTAATGACCAAGAGGCCATGTTGCCAAATAGAGTTAATAGAAATAAAAAGGCAACAAGCGTAACGACTAATCCATCTGTCTGACCAAGCATTAATTGAATACTATCAATCAAGCCACTACTGGTACTGATGTCCGCAGTTGGAATGGCAACACCGATACCGAATGCTGAAAAGATATAGATTGCTGCAATAACCAGACCACCTGATACAATCGCAAGCGGAATTTGTTTCTTGGGATTTTCCATATCCGGTGCAAAGGTACAAACCACTTCAAATCCTAGAAAGTTGAACAAGATAACCGAGATAAAAGATAATGATTTTAAATCAAAGCTAGGTAATAAAGACCCAAGCGTATAATCATTGGCCACACCTCTTGTCACAGCCACATAGATTCCTAATCCACCGACTAAAAGTGCCAGAAATACCTTGATAAAAGCTGCCCCATTCAATATCCATAAACTATCGCTGATTGGAAAAAAACTAATCAGCACAACCAACCAGATGAAAAGCAACTCAACCACTATGGCACCAAATGTCCCTAGGGTTTGTCCTGTCATGGTCGTGACAAGTCCAGGACAAATGACTGCAAGAGAAGCCATCCACAAAGGAAAGTTAATCCAGTAGTACCATGATGTTCTTGCGCCCATTCGGTGACCGAAAGCTTTGGTCACCCAGTCATAAATACCACCCTCCCCTTGATAAGTTGTGCCAAGTTCTGAGGCAATTAAGCCATAGGGTAAAAGAAAGGTCAGCATCAAGAACAGCCACCAGAAATACTGTGAGTTTCCGATTGCTGCAACTGGTGCAGCCGCCTCGGCAACAAATACAACACATATAACTGAGAGAATGACCGAGAATAACTTAAACTTCTTTTTTGGTTTGACATCACTCATTTGATTTCCTCCTCATAGATTCGCGCGTGACTATTTGGGTTTTAAATCATCGTTTAAACCCCAAATAGAGGCGCACCAAACACGTTATAGTGCTTTGCCTAAAAATTTTTCTAGATCAGCTTTAGCATCCGCTTTATCTTGTTCGTTTATGACTACTTTTGCATCATATTGAGCAAAGAAATAAACAAGTAACCCACGCATGGCAGTCAATCTATTTTCAGCTTCATCAAAGACAACAGAATAGGCTGAGTCGATCACCTCTGCTGATACCTCTTCTCCACGACTTGCCGGCAAGCAATGCATAAACTTAACCCAAGGATTTGCTTTTTTGACCATGGCATCACTTACTTGATATTTAGGATAGAAGATTCCCATGCGTTCTGCTTCTGACAACTCAGCATCATATAAGCCATACCAGACATCTGTATAAACAAAATCCGCATCGGCTAATCCCATGTCTTCATCCTCTGTCAGGATATACGAACCGCCTGATACCTGACAAATCGCATCCAGCTTGGCTTGTTTTTCCTCGCTTAATTGATAACCCTTAGGACCAAACTGAGCAAATCGCATCCCAAATTTAGTGGTAATCAAAGCTAATGAGAAACAGACTTGTGTCGCATCTCCAACAAACACAACTTTACAATCTTCTAGTTTTTTTCCTTCAGGTAAATGTTCCATCATCGTACAAAGATCACCCATCTCTTGCGTTGGGTGGTTATAATCAGACATGCCATTGATAACCGGTATTGTCGCATATTTTGCTAGATCAGCTACATCTGCATGACGATCTACTCGAGCCATGACAATATCAAGCAATCTCGAGAGGACTTTAGCCGTATCTTCTAAAGTCTCATGCCCGCCAAGTTGAATTTGACCAGGTGCCAAATACTGGGCATGCCCACCTAACTGTGTCATTGCCGTTTCAAATGAAATACGTGTTCTAGTAGAAGATTGCTGAAAAATCATCCCTAGCGATTTATTTTTTAGCAAGGGTGGATAAAATCCTGTTTTAATACTTTTTTTGATAGCCAGTGATAAGTTCAAGATTTCCAAAAGTTCCGCTTTTGTGAATTCCTCTGTTGTAATAAAATCTTTCTTCGACATGTGTATATCCTCCGTTAATTTTTTTGAACACCCTTAGTATACGCTTACATTTTCTAGTTTAATATCAGCTTATCCTCAACTTTTAGGTCTATTTTGAGCTAAACTTTTCTATACCTTTAGCTATAAAACCGCTCTATCAAGCCTTTTTAGTCATTTTTAAAGCGTTTACATTACTTTGTAATCCTCTTAACTATCTGCTATACTTAAAAATAGAAGAGGCTCCTAATTTCAGTTAACGGACCTGCGGTGACCACATGGCTATTTTACTTATCCTTTACAATATTGGACTTATCATCTTATTTACGGTAGTCGCAACGTTAGCAGCTATCACTTATTTTAAAAATAAAAAACGCTTATATCTCGTCATAACACTTTTATTTTTATTTTTAATTCTTAATAATATCTTGATCTATTTAACAGAACAATTGCCTTGGTTTTCTGTTAAATTTAATCAACTATTTATGACAACCCCTTCTCCCAAGACGATACTCCTCGTTGCCCATACTTTCTTTTTGGTGCTGATTTTAACTACTACCTTAAGCCGTAAGATTTCTTTTTGGCAGTACGGGCTGGTCATAAGCCATGCCTTGGTACTACTCCTAGTGCCTATGCTGCCTAATAATGCCTTTAAAATATGGATTTACTACTTCCCATCTGATCTTGTTAATATCACACTTGCCAGTTATGGACTAGCTACTCTAAAGCAAGCTACAGACAAGAAGAAGAGGGCATCAAATATTGACATCAAGGCTAAATCTGTCACAACGCAAGTATTATTAAGCAAACTCATGTTCATAACGCTTATCATGACGAGCTTAACGATAGTAGAAGACTCATACGTCATCTTTTTTCTAGATAACTATACTTTCGGCAATGTCCGTATGACCAACCGGAGTATCAGCGAGGATATACTCGCGATTATTTATGCAATAACTGCAATCGTTTATTTATCCAAAAAACTGTTAACCGTAAGTCAGTCTAAAAAATATGATGCAAATCAGCAAACAGATATCGTCCCAACCCACCTCCAATTTATTGAGACTTATCATATGACCTCACGTGAAGCAGAAGTTTTGCTATTACTCTTACAAAATAAGAATAATCAAGATATTAGCCGTGAGCTCTACATCTCCATGGGGACGGTGAAAAGCCATATCCATAATATCTTTTCAAAACTCAACGTGACAAAACGCAACCAGGTAAAATTATTGTACGCTGAATATCAACAATCACAAAAACTTGATCCAATGGCAGCAGATATCCCTAAGTGAGATACAGATCGAGATGAGCTTGAAAGCATTTAAAAAAGATGCAGATTGACTTAATCAACCTGCATCTTTTTAATTTTGATTATTGTTTACTTTTTATTCTGATCGCCCAATATTTTAGTCCATGCATCAGCATAATCACTATCACTACCACCCATTGCAAATTTATATTGTGTGAGGGGAGCGCCATCTGATTTGGCCCAATAAGAGGTCGTCGTATCACCTGAAACAGTAACATTTTTATACGTACCACCTGTTATACTGCCAGGTTTTTCACCAGTTGATGTGAGAACTGTAGACTTGGTCACCGAAGGATCCATTGTGAATTTTTGGTCAATACCAAATACAGTTGGACTGGCCTGATAAATGCTATTAGCAAGGTGTGCTAGATACTGAGAATTATTATTATAACCTGTCAGGGGCGCCATTGGCGATAGGACGTCATGTCCCACCCATGAACTTAGTGTTACAGCTGGTGTCGCCACCATCAACCACACATCACTAAAGTCATCAGATGTCCCTGTTTTCCCTACCCAGTCCGCACTAGCTAGCGTCGGATTTAAGTTAGTCAATTGGCCGAAGAATGTCGTTGTTTTTTGAGACTTGATTGGCCCTCGTAAAAGTTGCGCCATAATAGAAGAAGTTGCCTTTGAGTAAACCTGTACTGGTTTTTTCTGATGCTTATAAATTACTTTACCTGTCTCATCTTTTATGCTATCAACAACATAATACGGATCATACTCACCACCATTTAATAAGGCTTGGTAGCCATTTGTATGTTGGACAACTGTCGGTTCTATTCCCCCGCCCAAAGGTAGAGATTCAATCTGATAATTGTCCACCTGATAATTCATCTTGTTCATATAAGGTTGAACTGTCTGACCTGATTGTAGTATTTTTTGGTAAGTCCAATAAGCAGGAATATTCCATGAGGTATCAAGAGCGTCCTGCAAGGTCATCATCTCTTGCGTACCAGCCGAGGTATCATGCATGATGGGTTGACCACTTGCATATTTAGTTGGATAGTTTGATAAGCGACTCGCACTACCCATTAAGCCCATATCAATCGCTGGACCATAAGCAATGATTGGTTTTATAGAAGAGCCAGGGCTTCGATGCGTATCAAAGGCATGATTATTTTGGTTGGTATTATAATCTAATCCACCTATAAACCCAAGAACAGCACCTGTTTTATTATCCATCAAGACATTGCCTGTTTGATTTTCACCGGTACCGTCTTGGAGTAGTCGACCGTAATTTGCGACTGCTGTCTGCATGGCCTGATAGATTGATTGATCAATTGTCGCCGTAACGGTATAGCCACCTTCTGACAGTTTTTGAGCGGCTTGCTTTTGATAGCTGTCTCGGACTGCATCATTACCTTGTTCAGCATCAGAAACCTTATCAGTCTTGATTAAATAGTCATAAACTTTATCGATTGCTTCGTTATAAACAACCTGATAGAGATAGCCATGATTTTCTGTTTCTGCAGCTCCTGTCGCAATAAATTCTGTAGAGATATCGTATGATTTGTAGGCATCATATTCTTTTTTAGAGATATAATTATTGCGATATAGATTGAACAGGACTTCATTTTGTCTATCTAGTCCAAACTGCATATTTTCTTTAGATTTTAATGTCCCATTTGCATTATATGGCGAATAGACGATAGGACTTTGAGGTAATCCAGCAATAAATGCAGCTTCTGGAACCGTCAAGTCCTTACTTGTTTTACCAAAAATACCCTGTGCTGCTTCTTCTACACCAGCAATATTTTGTCCTTTATTATTACGGCCAAAAGGAGACACATTCAGGTAATCAGTTAGAATCTGATCTTTGGTAAGATGCTTCTCAAGCTCTAAAGCATAAACCATCTCCGTTGCTTTTCTTTTAAAGGTTGGTGCCGCCCCTAAAATTTGTTGCTTAATTAGTTGCTGTGTAATGGTTGAACCCCCAGAGTTTGCTCCCCCTGTCGATTCACCTAGTATCGCTCTAAAAAAGGCTTTTGGTACAACACCATTATGATGCTCAAAATTTTCATCCTCTGTCGCAATTAGGGCATGTTTGACATTAGGTGATATATTTTCACTTGTCACTTTTGTTCTGTTTAAGTCACTCGAAATATCAGAAATCTTTTGACCATTACTATAGGTCATCACAGAAGTTTGATGAATCGTATTGATTTTATCGGTCAATGCCTTACTATCCGGTAGCTTTACATCAGAAATGAGGCTCATCAGATAGCCAGTTCCCGTTGCACCACCAAATACAACACCAACACTTATAATAATCGCAAAAATAACAGACAGTCCTCTGATGACAAGAAAAGTCGTCCCAAGCACTGTCTTGCTGTCAGTAGTCGATTTTTTCTGTTTCATTTTTTTCTTTTGTAAACGATCTTTTATCGCCTTACGTTTTTTATCCGATAATTCTTTTGTCATACCTTAAATTATAGCAAATTTTTTGGTATAATAGACTTAATTTATAAAAATTAAGCTAAAATGAGTTTAATCAATCTGGATGTTTTGGCAATCACGCTATAAAAGGCTTAATCCAAGCTATATTACCAGTTTTTTTCTCATAATACATCAGAATAGGGATGAGTAAAATGAATATCTTTGAAGAACTAAAAGTACGTGGTTTGATTTTTCAAACGACTGATGAAGCAGCCTTAGTTAAGGCATTAACAGAAAATTCGGTGACATTCTATACAGGATATGACCCTACTGCTGATTCGCTTCACCTAGGACACTTAGTCCCGATTCTAAATATGCGTCGATTACAGCTAGCAGGTCACAATCCTGTAGCGCTTGTTGGTGGTGCAACAGGTATGATTGGTGATCCATCTTTTAAAGACAGTGAGCGTTCGCTTCAAACAACTGAAACTGTGGCTAACTGGTCAAATTCAATCAAAAATCAACTCTCTCGTTTTTTAAGTTTTGAGGGAGACCATGCCGCCAAAGTCGTCAACAACTACGACTGGTTTTCAACTATGAACGTCCTTGAATTCCTACGCGATATTGGTAAACATTTTACCATCAATTACATGATGAGTAAAGAATCAGTTAAATCACGGATTGAAACTGGGATCTCTTATACAGAATTTGCTTACCAAATTTTGCAAGGCTATGATTTCTACCAGCTCAACGAGAATCATGGGATCACGCTCCAAATCGGTGGCTCTGACCAATGGGGTAACATGGTCGCAGGTACTGATCTTATTCGTAAAAAATCGGGTAATGAAACACATGTCATCACTGTCCCGCTAATTACTGATTCGACAGGTAGAAAATTCGGTAAATCAGAAGGAAATGCTGTTTGGCTTGATGCTGATAAGACCTCTCCGTATGAATTCTACCAATTTTGGTTAAATGTAGCTGATGCTGATGCTGTCAAATTCCTTAGAATCTTTACCTTCTTAAGTCTTGATGACATTGATTCACTTGCCAAAGTGTTTGAAGCAGCGCCACATGAGCGACTCGCACAAAAGACCTTAGCAAAAGAAGTGGTCAGTCTCGTACACGGTGAAGCTGCTTATGAGCAAGCTGTTAACATTTCAGAGCAACTTTTCGAAGGTCATATCAAGGCTTTATCTGTCAAAGATATCAAGGCTGGATTGAAAGATGTACCAAACCATACGGTCACTGATGACTTTGATGGTAATTTGGTCAACTTACTTGTGGATGCAAAGATTTCACCAAGCCGTCGTCAAGCACGTGAAGATATCACCAACGGTGCTATCTACCTAAATGGTGAGCGCCAAACTGATCTTGAGTATGTCCTAAGTGATACGGATAAACTTGAAAATGAACTAACGGTTATCCGCCGCGGTAAGAAAAAATATACGATTGTGAACTACTAATCTCAAATAAAATATAGCAAAACCGCAAGACATTGGCTTATGTCTTGCGGTTTTGCTATATTATTATTGCACTTATTGCAGTATTATTATCATCTAGCACGATAATAAGGCAATTTAGGTTAAGCTAGATAGATTTTTTCTCGTCAATAAGCGATAGCCGGATAGACACCATGCAAAGATAACTAAAACAAGGGCCACGTAGAAGGCCTGATGCATTCCTGTGATAAAAACGTCTGGACGCGTAGCAATATAGCCAGATACACGGTAGCCCAGTTGTCCCGACATCGCGACAAATAAGACTGTCGTCGCTAAGCTTGTCCCTAAAACAAAGCCAAGATTACGGCCTAAAGCATTAACTGATCCTGCGATGCCTAAGTATTTACTCTCAACTGTTGACATCACCAAGGCATTGTTTGGACTTTGGAAGAAGCCAACACTACCACCATGTATAAAGAGAATCAACATAACAAATACCATCGCTGTCGTTTGACCGAATACGAGATAGCCTAATTGCACGACAAGTACGCCCGTAATTGCTATAAACGTGATTTTTTCTTTGTCAAATTTATCAGATAGCACACCAGCAATTGGACTGAAAATAAACATACCAACAGGATACGACATCATCACCATACCTGCAAATCCTGGAGTGCTAGCCCGATAATTTTGCAGGTAGAAGGGCATGAGGATACTGACAAAACTCCCTGCCGTAAACATGGCTAAGCTAGTCAAAATACTCATTGAGAAAAGTTTACTGCGGAAAATATTTAGATTAAGCAAGGGTTTTTCAACTGTTCTTTCCGTATGGATAAACCAAACAAAAAGACCTACCATTGCGACAAAGCTTAGTAAAACAGGGATGCTAAGAAATCCTTGCGCCTGTCCTAAACTCATAGCGATGAAAAAAGCGACGATAGTCAAGAACATCTGCGTAGCACCTAATAAATCCGCATCTTTAAATGTTCCAGATCCTTTATCCTCAGGCAATGCCTTACGGCCAATCAGATAGGCAACAACACCTAAAGGCACATTAATCCAGAAAATATATGACCAACTCGCAAGTTGGAGAATAAATCCACCGATTGCAGGTCCTGCTATGGCACCTAAGCTGACAAACATCGACATGATGCTCATCGCCCTAGCTCTAAGGGCAGGTTCAAACAACTGACTGGTGATACCAAAGCTGTTAGACATGGTCATAGAGGCGCCGATTGCTTGTACAATTCTTGAAAACAATAAAAAGTGTAAGCCTAAATTAATCCCAGCAAGCAGTGACCCGAGTGTAAAAATCAAGCTACCTATATTGAAGATTTTTGTTTTGCCAAGTAAATCCCCTAATCGGCCAAAAAGTAAAATCAAACCAGAAATAACGACGAGATAGATGGTCACCGACCAGGTCACTTGACCCATCTCGAGGTGCATTTCACGCGCCATGCTTGGCAAGGCAATATTAACAATAGAGCCATCAAGCGTTGACATAAACGTGAAAATGCCTAAGGCTAATAGGCCTGGGAATTTTTCTTTACTAAACATATACTACCTTCTTTTCTTACAATAAATCCTGAATATCCATCTCTAGAGTATCTACTTGCGCATCAGCTGATACTTGACTGATCATGATACCATCGACCGCACGTTGCACTAAATTATCAATATCCAGACGCTGCTCAAATTTCTCTGCGTTCTCTAGCTTAGGATTTGTTTTCGGTTGGGGTGGTGCAAAAATCGTACAACAGTCCTCAAATGGTTGAATCGAAATATTAAAGGTATCAATTTTCTCAGCCAATTCAATAATCTCTAACTTATCCAAGGTAACAACCGGACGAATGATAGGTGTTGTGGTAACAGCATTGATTGCTACCATTGAACCTAGCGTTTGGCTGGCAACTTGTCCCAAGCTCTCACCATTGATGATCACTTGTCCATGCCGTCTTGCACGAATTTCGTCGACCACGCGCATCATAAAACGACGCGTTACTGTCATCAGGTAAGGCATAGGTACTTTTTCTTTAATTTCTTCCTGTATTTCAGTGAAAGGGACTTCTATAAACTGAATATCACCACCAAAAACTGTCAATTTACTTGCTAAATCTTTGGCTTTTTTGAGCGAACCAGGGCCCGTGTAAGGTGGCGAAGCAAAATGAACTGCTTCTATTTCAACACCTCGTTTAAGTGCTAAATACCCTGCTACTGGAGAGTCAATACCACCCGACAGCATCAGCATGCCTTTACCTGCCGTACCAACGGGTAAACCACCGGCTCCCTTAACCGTCTCATAGCTCAAATAAGCCGCATCAGGCCGAATTTCAACACGTAGGTCAATATCAGGGCGTTTCATCTGAACCTTAGCATAGGGAATCGTTTCCATCACTGTATGGCCTAATTCACGATTAAGTTCTGTACTATCTAACTCAAACTCATGGTCAGAACGCTTGGCAGAAATTTTGAAGGTCATGCCCTCTAGATAAACTTTTTTCACCAGTTCAGCTACTGCAGCTTCAAGTGCCGGCATCGTTTTCTCCACCTTTATAGCTGGAGAAAAATTTTGTACGCCAAATACTTTAACTAACTTCTCTGATAAGGGACCATAATCGGCACCATTTAGAAATATATGCGTACGATCACGATCTGACTTTACAGAAACCATCGGCCATTCGACTAAAACTTCTCTGATATTGTTGGCAAGTCGTGCAATAAATTTCATACGATTTTTGCCTTTTGTTGATAACTCGCCATAGCGAATCAGTATTTCTGAATACGTTAAATTTGTCATGGGTACTTTCTATTGTTTTACGAGCAGGCTATAATAGCTCATATTATTGTATTTTCTGAAATTTCGCATGTAACTGTTTGAAAATCGTTAGAAATTGTTCTATTTCAGCCATATTATTGTCTGGGTCAAGAGAGATCCTAACTGCCGATGTGGCAAGTCTAGGTGAAACATGCATGGCTGTCAGGGTACTAGAGGCAAGTCCTGCCTTTGACGAGCAAGCACTTGTCGTCGAAATATAGATTTCATGCGCTTCAAATCCATGCACGAGGACTTCTCCTCGGACACCCTTCATACCAAATGTCACAACATTTGGTATAAACCCATCTCTTTGACTAAAAATGACAATATCTGAGTATGCTTCAAGCGCAGTCAGCAAGACTTCTTTCATGGCAGCAAGCTTGACTTGCTTGCTTTCAGCTTCTGCTACATATAAGCGAAGGGCTTTTGCTGTTGCTGCAATCCCTGCGATGTTTTCAGTTGTTGACCTTTTTTTACTTTCTTGGCCACCACCTGAAAGTAAGGGATGCAAATTTTTCCCTTTTTTCATATAAATAAAGCCGACCCCACGTGGGCCATGAAACTTATGTGCTGAAAAGGTCGCAAAATCAACGCGTTGCGGTAACATATCTGCGAGGGGGATTTTACCAATCGCTTGCACCGCATCAACATGAAAAGAAATCGTCGGTTTATCTGCCAAAAGTGCTGCAATCTGATGAAGTGGTTCGATTGCACCAATTTCATTGTTGACTGCCATAACTGAGATTAAAATCGTCTCTCTTCTGATTAATGAAGCAAGGGCATCTAGGCTAACAAAACCGTTACTATCTACAGGGGCAAAATCAACCTCAAATCCTTGCGTCATTAACCATGCCGCTGATTCTTTGACAGCTGGATGCTCAACATCTGATACGATAATATGATTACCATAGACTTTTTTTTCGAAAGCCAGACCTTTGATAATCCAATTATCCCCTTCAGTACCGCCTGATGTAAAATAAATTTCTGATGTTGCTTTCCCTAGTAGGTCTGCAATTTGCTTGCGCGAGGCCTGCAACATACGTGTCGCTACTGTCCCTAAATCGTGAAGACTAGAGGGATTACCCATAATTCTAGTCGCAACATCTGTATACGTCTTCAGCACTTGCGGATAGATTGCCGTCGTTGCTGCATTATCAAAATATATCACTATCTTTTTCCTTTTTACATGTTTTTAAACAGCATATATGCATCGGCTATTACCTGTCTTTACTTACTAATCACCAATTAAAAAACCAGGTCCAGTTTCTAGCGGTTTCATGACAGTCACGCCATTAAAAAACTACTGATTTCTCAGTAGGTTTTTTTGGTCATATCAACTCATATCAGTAGGATGACCATTACTTGAACAACTATGCTTTTGCATCTATACTTCTATGGTATACCTTTTATAGAGGGATGTCAACATTTTTGTCACAGCTCACATTAAAACGCTATAATTTTTTAAAATTAACATGCTTTTCCTTCATCGAAATTTTACCAACCTCATAACCATAGGCTTTTAATTCCTTCTTATAGGTCAAGAAAGCATGGTCTATAGGAAAGCCTAGGATAGCCTCAATCTCTTCAAAAGTCAATCTAAATGTTATACGACTATCTTTTGCGACATTCTGCCATAATGGCTCGTACTTACTCATCTTTTAAGTCCTCCAATTTTTTAATTTCATACACTTATCTCACGAGTGTACCAATGAAACGATTTAGCGTAATAAATGACGACACGATTGCACATTCAATCACACAACTTTGCTGCTAAAAGGTCCGGTGAGATATGATCATTCCCCCAATCACAAATCATATCCAGCACAGGTATCATACTGAGACCATCAGGTGTCAGGTGATACTCAACTTTTAATGGATAGCCTGATGTAGTCATCCGAACGATTAAGCCATCTGCTTCAAGTTGCCTTAATTGCAGCGTTAGTGTTTTCCTGCTAACATCCGGTAAATCTCTGGATAATTGGTTAAATCGTGTTGTATCCTGTTCATGGATATAATAGATAATATAGATTTTCCATTTACCTTGGATTAGCTTCATCGTTGCATCAAACTCATTTAGATACATAGCAGTCTCCTAGAACCTTGGTAGTTACCTAAAAGTAACTCCTTTTTTTATTGTGATTTTAAGTTTATTATAAAACATATAACAAAATAAATAAAGGAAAAATAAAATGAAAAAATTAATCGTCATAACTGGTGCAGGCAGCGGCTTTGGAAAAGAAATTGCCAGAACATTCAGTGAAATAGGACACCCCCTACTCCTTATTGGTAGAAATAAAGAGGCATTAGACCAGCTAGGATTAGCAAATACGATGACACGTTCTGTGGATGTCGGCAATCAATCGGCCTTTAATGAGGCCATATTAGCGGCTGAGTCTGTCTATGGTGATGTTGATTTACTGATTAATAATGCTGGGCAAATGTTACTTGGAGATATTAGGAATCAAGCAGCTACCGAGTGGGAACGGATGATAAATGTGAATTTAATTGGGACGTTAAACGGTATACAAGCAGTTCTACCAGATATGACTGACAGAAAGTCAGGTACGATCATCAATGTCTCTTCTATTGCCGGATTTAAAGCATTTGAAAACCATGCAGCTTACTGTGCAACAAAATTTGGTGTTCATGGTCTGACAGAAACCGTCAGACTGGAAGCCTCTAAAAACAATGTCCGCGTCCTACTCATCTCACCAGGTGCAGCAGAAACACCATTATTAAGCCACACGACACGTGATGACATAAAAGATGGCTATCATGCTTGGAAGCAGACCATGGGTGGTACTGCGATGGATCCAAAAGCAGTTGCCAATGCTGTCGCATTCATGTATGCCATGCCTCAAGAAGTCTCTATTAGAGAATTAGTCATCGCTAGTACCCTGCAGGATAATTAAGTAGACAGGTGGGTCAAACCCTAATCTATGCTAGATCATACCTATTTTACAAATGAAAAAAAGAGGCATCTGTCCTCTTTTATTTTGGTTTATATTCCAGAAAATCATAAAGCAGATTTGAATGGTTCTCATTCATGGAATAATTTTCCAATGCATTGACATTCTTTCTCATAATTTTTGCCTGACGAGCTGTCAGTAACCCTTCTGCTTCAAACTCGAAAATAAATTTCCGCTCCAAATAGTACCCGCGCATCATTTCATCCAAATTATTGGGATGTGCTTTGGTGATAATTCTTGTTATGAACCCACCTGTAGCTACTTTTTCAGAAGCTCTTAACCGTTCTGATTGCAGATAATTGATCAATTCTGGATTATAGACGCCCTCAAGACTCTCTAAAGCCTCCATAATCAGTGTCGTATTACTGAAATACAGATTTCGAATTTCTGTCCTAGAGTCCCCAATCAACTTCCTGATTTTTTTACCTTTTACAGTTATATTTGTATGTAAGATATTGTTCAAAAGTAGCCGAATTGCCCGTAAAAAGATGGCAATGACGAAGGCTAAACTGGATACAAATCGATGAACAATCGAGCGTTCTAATTCTTTAAGATATCTTTGATAAATACGATACGTTTTGATGGTAATTTCATTATTTCGAAAGGCATTTTCCAACCCTTCATTTTCCAACCTTAAAATCAGGAGTTGCAGATCGTTAAATTCAGCAGTCATCGTTGCTGATTCCTGGCTAATAATTAATTTTTGAATCCGGGCTTGGTAGTTATCGATTGTGGCAATATAGCCCAGTTTATTCCGATTTTTCTCCGATTCTCGCTCTAACTCACTCACAACATTCGTTAAAATGGCAATTCTCGCAACATTATCAACTTTTTGCTCCTTTTTAGGGGCAATGATCGGCAAGACCAAAATACCTGTTAAGAAGCCCAGCACCGTAACCGATGCAGTTAAGAAGATTAGGAGTGAATATTTCTGAGCGATTGCTTCTGGTAGTAGTAAAATCGTTGCGACAGATACAGTCCCCTTAACTCCTGAGAAAGTGAGTAGTAAAATATCATCCACATATCGATTAAACTGCTGCTGCCTTTTTTTTGCGATGATGGCATAGTAAATACTTAATATCAGGTATCTGATCAGGAAAAGCATGACCGTTAAGGCGATAACTGTGATGAACAGACGGACATTATCATAATAAGCATTAGTAATAATTGGCGTAATAATCTGTTGTAACTCTATTCCTAAAAACAAAAAAACGATAGAGTTTAAAATAAAAGTGACCGTATCCCAAACTGTTTTGGTCACACTTTCAACTTGCGCATCAAATAAGGTAATTTTTTTGAAGCCACTTGCTTGCATGACACCTGCAACCACAACTGCTATGATTCCTGAAACATGAAGCTCTTCAGCCAAGAAAAAAGCGAGCAATGGCATGATCATTTCTAACATCAGGTAACCCGTGACATCTTGTGCAGCAACATCTTCCATCAAGGTCAAAATCATTCTGTTGAGCCATGAAACCACAAACCCAATCAAGGCACCGCCAACGGCAGAAATTAATAAGCTGGATACAGCCTTCTCAAGAGAAAATTCACCCGTTGTCAGCGCTAAAATCGCAAACTGAAAGGCGATAATACCAGACGCATCATTGAATAGTCCCTCCCCTTTTAAGATAGCCGTAATCCGTTTTGGAAAATCAAAGCGCTCAGAAAGGGAACTTACTGCTACCGCATCAGTTGGCCCTAAACTAGCACCTAAGGCAAAACAGGCAGCTAATGGGATCGACGTGTAAAAATTATGACTGATGACACCGATAATTAATGTCGTAATAAAGACTACTGGAAATACAAGGAGCGATACTGTGCCACTATGCTTAAGGATCCCCTTAACATCAGCCTCTTCTCCCTCTCTAAATAGGAGGGGACCTATAATAAACGCTAAAAATAATTCTGAATTAAGTCTTAAGACATTACCTGCACCTAAGGTACCTAAAATCAAGCCAAAAATAACCTGAATCAAGGGGAGAGGGAGCTTAGGAAACACCTTATTGATCACATTTGACACAATTAAGGCCGCAAAAAATATGATCACATAAAATACTGTATGAATCATGCTTATTTGTCTCCTTTCCTTGTCAAAATAATATGACCTGTAACTTTTTCAAAAATAGATTAACCTATTTAAGTCCTAGCAAAAAAATCGGAGGATCACTTATCATCCAATAATTTTTTATATAGTGCCTTTTTCAGGGCTAACTTCTGGTCTAGTTTTTGATCTGATTTCTTATCTAAAGTGGCACGACAACGCTTAATTTCTAATTCTGATAACTGTCTGCGCAACTTGGCCTTTTGACTCTCCAAGCTACGAAAACGATCAAAGAATGATGATTTTACATCAAAACTAGGTCTCAAATCACTTTTATCATGATTTTCGACATAAATTTCGCGCATATGATGAATTTGTTTCTCAAACTCATCATCAGACATTTTTTTCATCTCACATCCCCAATTAATTGATATCGCTTATTATAGCATAATCTGGCTTAAAATTCTTGTGGTCAGCTATCCATTCATGATATGTACATGAAAACAACATCAATACGTCATATTTTTTTCATTATTCTTTTACTTTTTCATAAAATGAGCATATAATAGCAGTAGATGATGTGATAGACACACGATTAATGGGAATTCGTGTGACTGTGTCTATCATGAGTCATATAAACTATCGGGTTAACTAGTTCATGGAGGAACAGAAATGATTCAAGGATACAAGAAAATTTTAGTCGGTATTGATGGTTCAGTTGAATCAGCAAATGCTTTTGATAAAGCGGTTGCCGTGGCAATTCGTAATGACGCCGAACTCTTACTTGTCAATGTGATAGATTTACGTGCTTTCCAAAGTATTTCTACCTATGACACCATGGTAGCTGATGATACAAAAAGAGGCGCTGATCAATTGATTGCTGACTTTGCTGATGAAGCAAGAGCAGCAGGTGTGACACGCATCAAAACAATTGTCGAATTTGGCTCTCCAAAAGTGATGATGGCAACAACCATTCCCACTGAAGAGCAAGTCGATTTGGTGATGATCGGTGCAACTGGGTTAAGCTATATAGAACGTTTGTTTATCGGTTCTGTTGCCCAATATATCGTCACACATGCTAAATGTGATACATTGATCATTCGTTAAACAATAAATCAGGACGCAGATTGCGTCCTGATTTATTTTATTTAGCGTTTAATGTCACAATCTCGATGATTGTATCTACTGCAGCTTGCATGGTCTCCAAACTAACAAATTCAAATCTGCCATGCATATTTTCGCCACCTGCAAAAATATTTGGTGTCGGAATACCCATGAATGAAATTTTAGAGCCATCTGTACCGCCACGAACAGGTTCAATTTTCGGTGTGATACCTAAATTTTTCATTGCTGTTTCTGCTAACGTCACGATAGACATATCTTTTTCAATCACTTCAGCCATATTATAATATTGATCCTTGACTGTCGCAGTAAGACGCACTTGATCAAAAGAAGCATTCAGCTGGTCTGCTATGGCTAGCAGATTAGCTTTCATCTCTTCAAATACTGTCCGATCATGGTCTCGTATGATGTAGGTCATCTCTGCTGCTTCTGGCGTACCCGTTAATGAGGCTAGGTGATAAAATCCTTGACGACCATCTGTAAGCTCTGGACGTGCTGCCTCTGGTAACCGATTATGAAAATCATTTGCTAGTTGTAAGGCATTGATCATCTGATTTTTAGCAGTTCCAGGGTGAACGTTTCGACCAGCTATGGTAATTGTTACACCTGCAGCATTAAAGGTTTCATACTCTAACTCACCTAGAGGGCCACCATCTATCGTGTAGGCAAAATCAACATCAAAGTCTACCACATCAAATAAGTCAGCACCAACGCCAATTTCCTCATCAGGACCAAAACCTATCCGAATTTCCCCATGTTCGATTTCAGGATGCTGTAGTAAATAATCTGCAGCTGTCATAATTTCAGCGATACCTGCTTTGTCATCTGCGCCTAAAAGCGTCGTACCATCTGTCGTAATCAAGGTTTGACCTAGATAATTGTTTAGATTAGGAAAATCTTTAGGATCAAGTGAATAGGCACTAGCGCCTAAGGTAATCTCCTTACCATCATAATTCTCGATAAGCTGTGGATTGACGCCTTCAGCATTAAAATCTGCAGTATCTAAATGAGAAATCAAGCCGATCTTACGCACTGCTTTATCTGTCGTCGCTTGAATTGTACCGATAACATAGCCATTACTAGGTAAGTAATGGACGTTTTCAACACCAATTTCACGCATCTCATCAGCTAATAGGCCTGCAAATTCAACTTGAGACTGTGTGGTCGGTACTGTCGTACTTGCTTCATCAGATCGTGTATTGCGCTTGACATAGCGTAAAAACCGGTCTGTCATTTTTTGATTGATCATGTCATCTCCTCTTTTGACGGATAGCCTGCTATCCGCAATTTAACCTATAACTTGATAGCAAAAGAAAAAGCCTGATTTATGTCAAACTTTTTCTTATACTGTTAATCTGGATTGCTTTAAGCGATTAAGCTTTTTTAGCTACTGGATAAACAGAAACTTTTTTTCTGTCGCGACCGAAACGTTCAAATTTTACAACGCCTTCGATTTTAGCGAAAAGTGTATCATCTCCACCACGGCCAACGTTTTCACCTGGGTGAATTTTAGTACCGCGTTGACGGTAAAGAATTGATCCGCCAGTCACAGTTTGTCCGTCAGCAGCTTTTGAGCCAAGACGTTTAGATTGTGAATCACGACCATTGGAAGTTGAACCACCACCTTTTTTGTGGGCGAACAACGATAGATTCATTTTCAACATAGGGTTTTTCCTCCTTGATTTATTAATAGGTTACACTTAAGTAACACTAATGAAATTGCGATAGGCTGCTTCATCTGCAATGGCTTTAACACCATTCTCAAGATTTTGCAGTAATATCTGGGCAATTTCAGCTTGTTTGTCGGATAAGTCTGATAAGATTTCACAGTCGAGAAAGCCACCTTCAACTTCGTCCACTTCAACCAAAGGACGAAAATGGGCAAGTGTTTCAAGGGAATTCACCGTTGTTATGGCAAGACTTGATACGCCAGCACAAACAATGTCGTGGGCGATTTTACCATCAAAGGCATGTCCTGTAATAACGAACCGTGTAATACTATCATTTTTCCGAGTAAACTTGATGTTAATCATGTTTGAAAGACGCGATTAAGCGTTGATTTCTTTGATGATCACTTTTGTATACGGTTGACGGTGACCTTGTTTACGGTGTGAGTGTTTTTTAGGTTTGTATTTGAAAGTAACAACTTTCTTTTGTTTACCTTGTTTCTCAACTTCTGCGACAACAGTTGCACCAGTTACGAATGGTGCACCAATCACAGTTTTTTCACCACCAACAAGTACAACTTCGTCAAAAGTCACAGTAGCGCCAGCTTCAACGTCCAATTTCTCAACGTAGATTGCTTGACCAACTTCAACTTTAACTTGTTTCCCGCCAGTTTTTACGATTGCATAAGTCATTTGCGTGTTTCCTCCTTATAATTTGGTATGTTAGACTCGCCTAAGCAGGTGGACTAAGTCACTTAAACCTTACCTCGTGCGGTTGCACTTTATGAAACTCACAAAGACAACGTTATTATTCTACCATAATTAGACTGCTTTAGCAAGTGCTGCTTGTACTTTTTCTTTCTGTGATGCTAAAAGGTCAATCTTGCTTGTAATCTGTGTTTTCGCCATCTCAACAATGCGTTTAAAGGCCGGTTCATCTTTAAAGCGATCTGTGAAACTGATGAAGGCCGTAAGTTTAGCCGCAGTATCAAAACTGTTGCCGATAACTTTGATGAAATCACCTGATGCCATGTCACCACCTAATTTCTCTTGTACCCAATCCCAGTTTTTAACAAGCCACTCAAAAGCAGCATCTTGAGAAAAGTCACGACAAATAAGTGATGAGAACCAGAAACGTAAATCTTGTGGTTTAACCAGGTCAGTATTGGTATACTGCGCGATAATTTCAGCAACTGTTGCTGTATTTTTCGTACTAGATACGGCAACGTTTAGCTCACGTTGGAAAGTTTGATCTGTTGTATTGGCATAAGCATCAAAATACTGCTTAACTAACTCAGTCGTCTCATGTTCAACAATTTGATTTTTCAAGACAATTTGTCTGATGTCAGCCGAAATGCTGTGAATATCGGATGCATGTTCCGCAAAAATAGCTGTTGAGTTTGCGACTGCATCTGCATTGCCAGCATATACTTCCCATGAAATTGGTAGCGCACGCAGTTGTTCATCATTAAATGACTCTCCAGCAACTTTATCCCATCCTAGGCGTTTGTATTGGGCATCAAATAACTGGCCAACAAATTGTTTGAAATCTGCTTCAGATGCTGAATCTTCATCGATGAAGATTTCAAGTGCTTTCAAAGCTTGTGAGACTGCTGCATTGACTGGGTTAGCTGTTTCATTATCAAACTTAGCTAATAAGGTAACCAAGGCTGCATAGTCTGCTAGACCACCTTCAGCGAGCTTCAAGGCTGATTGGATCAGTTGCACTTTTGTAATGGCATCATATGTTTGGATGCTAGACACAACTTTTTCATTTAGGTCATCTGAATAGTTGACCAGATAATGTGCTGCGTTTTCAGCATTGAATCTTAAGGGTTGATCCCCATTTTCAGCTGATAACTTAGCAAAACCAGGGATACGCACTTCTTTTTCTGATAAGACATCAGGTAGACCAGTCCAGTTCGTGTTTAGCGGAATATGCCACAAGCGACTTTCATCGACACCTTGTCCAGTGAAAAATTGGTGTTGGCTCAGAACAAGCGCATCCCCATCCACAGTGACTGATAACACTGGATAGCCTGGTTGGTCAACCCAAGATGTCATAAAGGCTGAAACATCACGACCTGATGCTGTTGACAAAGCTGCCCACAAATCAGAGCCGACTGTATTGCCATATTGGTGCGTTTCAAAGTAGGCTTGAAGGCCTGCTGAAAAATCTTTATCTCCCAACCATTTGCGGAGCATTACCATCAGACGTGCGCCTTTTGCATAAACAATGGCACCGTCAAATAAGGTATTGATTTCATCAGGATGATTGACTGCAACATGCACACTTTGTACGCCATCGATGGCATCACGGTTAAGTGCCATTGGGGCTTCTGCAAGAGAAAATTGCTCCCAAATGTGCCAGTCAGGTTCAATGGCATCAATCGCAACGTACTCCATCATGTTAGCAAATGACTCATTCAACCATAGATCATCCCACCACTCCATAGTAACGAGATCGCCAAACCATTGGTGAGCAAGCTCATGTGCGATAACTAAGGCAACGTATTGGCGACTCTCGAGTGTTGAGTTGTCAGGATCAGCTAACAAAGCAACCTCACGATAGGTGATTGCCCCCCAGTTTTCCATAGCACCTGCCGAGAAGTCTGGTAGGCCAATATGCCAAGAATGTGGCAATGGATAGGCAACCTTGAAGTAATCTTCATAGAATTCAATCACGCGAATGGCAATATCAAGCGGGAAATCTAAGGCCGCTGCTTTATGTGCTCGTGTTGAGAATACCCCAACTTGAGTACCAGTCTTTGTTTGACCAAGTTTTGATTGCATATCACCAAAAACAAAGGCAAGTAGGTAAGATGACATTTTCACAGTTGTGTCAAATGTGTGGATACCATTTTCATTTGATACTTTTGGCATATTTGACACAATTGATTCGCCATCTTTTTCATCAAACTTAACTGATAAATCAAACGTTGCTTTGGCAGCTGGCTCATCGATAGATGGGAAGGCTTGACGGGCAAAATGTGTTTCAAACTGTGTACCAACCAATTGTTTTTTGACGCCGTCTACTTCATAGTATGACGGGTAGATACCTGTCATGTTATCTGTTAAGTCAGCTGAATAACTAAAAGCAACTGCTACCTTACCTGTTTTAGCAATCGCGAATGCAACTGTCTCAGACGTCTCATCTAAAGTGAAGTCGACTACTTGACCGTCCACTAAAACAGAGGTAATGGCTAAGTCTTTTTGGTGAAAGGCTAAATCACGTGTTAGTGCTTCACCTGTAACTGTCACTTCACCTGAAAACTGTTTCGTCTCACGGTTAACATCCAGAAAAATGTGATAATTTTCTGGTTTAAAATCGTTATATAAGTGTTTAAATGCTTGCATACATGCCTCCATTGATTTGTTTGGAAAAATTCTCAAACAATAATAATTCATACCTATCTAGTATACCAAAATATGACCAAATGAACCACTTGACGCGATTAAAATCAGTCTGGAAAATCGACAGTTAGCGACTATCATTTCCCATATATAAAACAGCACTCAAGCGAGCACTGTCTTATTTTTCTTATAAAATGCCCCAAACACTTTCCAAGATGTTGGTTTGTTCCCGACCAGGACCAACAGAAAATGTTGAAATTTTTACGCCGACAAGTTCTGAAACACGACGAACATAATTTTTAGCTGTCTCAGGTAGATCATCCAAATGACGAACACCTGTGATATCTTCTGACCAACCTGGTAGCGTTTCGTAGATTGGTTTACAACGTTGTAAAGTCTCAAGACTTGCTGGATAGTAATCGATACGCTCACCATCTAAGTCATAGGCAACACAAATTTTTACTTCTTCAAGACCTGATAAAACATCGATCGAGTTCAATGATAAATTTGTCAAGCCAGATACACGACGTGAATGACGCATAACAACAGAGTCAAACCAACCAACACGACGCGGACGACCTGTCGTTGTCCCATACTCATGACCAACTTCACGAATTGTGTGACCGATTTCATCATTTAGTTCTGTAGGGAATGGGCCATCACCAACACGTGATGTATAAGCTTTACAGACACCCACAACTGTCGTGATTTTAGAGGGACCAACACCCGAACCGATGGTTACACCACCAGCTACAGGGTTAGACGATGTAACATATGGGTATGTCCCTTGGTCGATATCCAACATAACCCCTTGAGCACCTTCAAAGAGTACACGTTTGCCTGAGTCTAAAGCATCATTCAATATAACTGACGTATCTGTTACATATTTTTTGATTTGTTGACCATATTCATAATATTCTTCAAATACATCATCAAAATTAATGGCATCTGATTCATACATTTTGACGAATTCGCGATTTTTTTGTTCAAGGTTATTTCTCAAACGCTCTTCGAAAATATTTTTATCAAGTAAATCAGCAATCCGAATCCCAACACGCGCCGCTTTATCCATATAAGCTGGGCCAATGCCTTTAATCGTTGTACCGATTTTTTTATCACCTTTAGCATCTTCTTGCAACTGATCAAGTTTGATATGGTATGGTAGGATAACATGCGCACGGTCAGAAATACGTAGGTTTTCTGTCGTAATACCCGCATCATGCAAGTAAGCTAATTCTTTAACTAGCGATTTAGGGTTGATCACAACACCATTACCGATAACAGAAATTTTTTCAGGGTAAAAAATACCTGATGGAATCAAATGTAATTTGTATTTAGTATCCTCGATAACAATAGTATGACCTGCATTATCTCCACCTTGGTAACGTGCGATAACTTCCGCATTTTCACTGAGAAAATCTGTGATTTTCCCCTTACCTTCATCGCCCCATTGGGTACCAACAACTACTACTGATGACATATTATCTCCTTCAAGATTCGACTCATAACTAACATTAATTTAAAAACTTGCTAAAATTGCAACACTTAATTATAACAAATCTAGCAAGTTATTACCACCGTTCTAGGGTTTTTATCAGATGCTTTTCAAGAAAGTTCGTGAAATCAATCAAATTTCTTGGGGCTATCTGTCTTCTTTTGCCCCCTAGTTTAAAATTAGCCCTTAAAACAATAAAAGAACCCTTTGTTTATAAGGGTTCTTTTAACTAATTACATCATGCCACCCATCCA
>artificially_reared_1__coassemble_195_pt1 | contig 126459 bp, 106 predicted proteins | sample artificially_reared_1__metabat2_low_PE_008 | metagenome-assembled genome bin artificially_reared_1
GGCCGTGTCTCAGTCCCAATGTGGCCGATCACCCTCTCAGGTCGGCTATGTATCATCGCCTTGGTAGTCCATTACACTACCAACTAGCTAATACAACGCGGGTCCATCTCCTAGTGTACCAATTGGTACTTTCAAATATTAAACATGTGTTTAATATTGTTATGCGGTATTAGCTATCGTTTCCAATAGTTGTCCCCCGCTAAGAGGTAGGTTACCCACGCGTTACTCACCCGTTCGCTACTCTTCATTCTGATACAAGTACCAGAAATCATCGTTCAACTTGCATGTATTAGGCACGCCGCCAGCGTTCGTCCTGAGCCAGGATCAAACTCTCATTTAAATGAGATGATGTAAACATCATCTAGCTTTTGTTTTTTTGTCCGTTAATTTCTTAACGATTTATTGTCGAATTGACAGTTTGTTATCTATTGCTAAACAACAAGCCTGCACTTGGTTATTATTCTGTATTATTCAGTTTTCAAAGGTCTATTTTGTTTAAGTTGTTCTTACGAGACAACTACTTAATTCTACCAGAAGTTTTTGTTGTTGTCAACTACTTTCGAAAAGTTTTTTTATTTTCTTTTCAATCGTTCGCTTCCGGCGTTTTTTAGTACTTTATTATCTTATCAAATACTGACTTAACTGTCAACACCTTTTTTACATTCTTTTTACTTTTTTATTGCTTTCATGTGTCACTCATACATCAACTTAGTTAATTAGGGTATATTTCACGCCCTTTGGGGTAGGTCCATCCTTTTATCAAAGTTTCTATTTTATAATTAAGCTAGTACTAAATTGGGAGACTTATAGCAAAGAGGGAGAAAAATATGGAGACTTTAGAAGCCATGCTCAAAAACATTGAACCTATTATTATGAATTGTCAAAAGATGGCGAAAATACCTTCCTGGGATATTGACGATTATATGCAGGAGGGGAGGATCATTGCACTAGACTTGTATAATCAGCTAGCAGAAAGAATGGAGACGGATGAGGTGAACTTTTATGTCTACTTCAAAGTCAGATATACCTGTTTCTTGATTGATACTTACCGTAAAACAAATGCCTTTAAAAGAAAATTTGACCAACCGATTTACTTAGATGTATCCGAAGCCTTTAATCTGTATGATCATAAGCAGAATGTCGCTGATAATGTCATGTATACTTTATTGCATCAGGAGATTCTAGACATCTTAACGCCTGTAGAAATTCAAACGCTAAACGCACTAAAAAGGGGAGAAAACGTCGACCGCAATAAAAAATTTAGGATTAAAAAGAAGATTATCAACTATATTAATCAGATTTTCTAGAAAAACCTAACAAATAAGTTACGATATGATAGACAGGTGTTTTAAAAAAAGAGAGGGTCATCGTCATGAGGGCCCCTCTCTTTTATGTCAATATGTTTTGACGACTATTACTGCATATTTTAACCCAGTCAGACTTTAATTATCTGTTTTAGCAAATAGTCGTAGGCAGCCGATAAAAGCAAGCCCCATCAAACCTAAGATAACAAACATGGCGATTTTTGAGCCAAGTGTTGTTGCGTTTTGTAGGGATAGGTGACTATTTTTCTGAACAAAATTAATAATCACTGCTACGAGTGCTGTTGCAACCGCTCCTGCAAATTGTTGTAAGGTATTAAATACTGCATTGCCATCACTTTGTAAGTCTTTGGCAATTTGGTTCATGCCTACAGCCATTAAATTACTATAACATAAGCCAATACCGATCATATAGAAGACATGACCAGCAACGACACCTAATGCACCAATATGTCCCAGTGAAAAACTAAGTCCTCCCCAACCGATCATCGTGATCAGGATACCAATCAATATGGGGCGTTTCGCACCGAAAGTATCTAGGAGTTTTCCAGAAATTGGTGCTAAAATTGCACCAATCAAAGCACCTGGGATCATGACTAATCCAGATTGAAATGCTGATCCACCACGTACGATTTGAATGTAATTGGGCACGATGAATGAGATACCTAGCAACATCGTTTGACAAATCAAGAAGCCGAATAAGAATAGTCGAAATTTAGGTAGCTTGAAGAGTGATAGTTGAATCAATGGTGATGGGTTGCTTTTTGACCCCTTATAAAAGATAGCAAAACCAACCACAGTAATCACTAAATAAACCAAGCTGATTAATTGCTCAATGTTGCTTAGAAAGAATAGTGCACCGCTGAACATCAGAATCACACCTAATAAACTTGTCTTATCCAAGGTTTCAGTTGTTTCAACCGCTTCTTTTGGTATGGCCAATAGGCCAAAAATTAGTGAAAGCAAAATAATGGGAATTAAGAGTAGAAAGATTGCATGCCATGTGTAATTGGTTGAAAGCAGCCCGCCATAAGTCGGTCCTATTGCCGGTGCGACTGAGGTAATCAAGAATCCTAAACCAATCATGGTCCCTCTTTTATTTAGTGGGGCATAGGTTAGGATAATATGAAACATGAGTGGTAATGCGATACCCGTCGCCAAGCCTTGAAAAAATCTACCCAATAGTAGGATGATAAATGATTTAGCTGTAAAGTCTGTTAACAGGCCTAAGAAAAACATCAGATTTGCAAATAAGAACAGGTATCTGAGGGGGAATTTCTTTATCAAATAACTTGATAGGGGGACAGTAATAGAAATAACTAATAAATAAATGGTTGTAATCCACTGAATACTGGCTGTTGACACGTTAAACTCAGACATAAGTGTTGGGAATGTCACAGTCATCGCTGTTTCGATTAATACGCCACAAAATGACATAATACCACTTGCTAGCACAGCTAAGCCTAACTTTAATTCTTTTTTATTTTGCAATTGGATCACCTTTCGATCGTTTAATTTTAAATCATTTGAAAAAAATAAAAATAGAGGGATTTCTATTTCTAGAAACCGCCTCTATTTCGGCATTGTTCAGTTTATCTGTAAAAGGTTGCCCTCTATAGATGCGTGTCAAATGCTATCTGTACGATTGATACCTTACTAAGTTATCATAATTGCTTAATAAAATCAACACAATTAACCTGATCACTAAAAGGATAAAAGACATTTTTCAGTTATTTGTATAGTAACTGAAATTTCTCAAATACAACTAAGGAAGCAGGGGTAAACTTAATCCCACTTTCGGGCGCATAGGCATGTGTGAAAAAGTCAATATGTGCCCGACGCCAATAAGCCAATGTCCTGTCTCCTTCTGATTCTAGTAGGGCATGATGAGCAGTCACATCATTAAAAGGTAATACCTCTATAGCCGTATTAATAACGACCGATGTCGGCCGACCTTTTCCATCTAAAATCACACAGACATCTCCTACTTTGGGGAGGGGTTCATTTTCTACTTCATAGGCTTGGTATAAACTCGTTGTACCTTGCTTGTGACCAGCAACAACTAGAGCTGCCAACTCATCTGCCATCACTTCCCCACCACCAAAGGCATAAGCTGCTATGTCTTGATCTTGATAAGTTGGATGTTGCCGTTTGAAATTTGCGATATAGGTTGCTAACTCAGTCATTTGATAAGACCATCCTTTTTATTCTCATGTTGGGGCACCGACACTTTTTTTTATATATTTTCTTCTATAGAGTGTTTATATTGAATCATACATTTTTTTTACTAGCAGACCCTATTTTACTGAACACTTCCTGCTCAATCAACTTAACCAGCAAATGATCAAGTATCATTAATTTGTATCACCTACATTGTATCATCTTTTATAGTTACTTATCTACCTCCATTTTAAAATTATTGCACTTATTTATACAAAATCGTTAATTATTGATAATTCAAAGTATACAAAATATATGCTATACTATTTGAAAATGAATAAGGTGGTTAACTATGTTTGTATCACATTTTACGAAGCGAGAATGGTTAAAAATATCGAGAAATTTTTACTTTGATTACTATTGGAAATATGCTATATCGTTAAAAAAGAAAAAATTATTATTATGTCTTGGTTTTATATACCTTATTTTTTTCTTCAAATATTCCCCATCCTATTGGACTAAATTAACATTAGCTATTATATTTTTGATGTGTTTAGCACCATTCTCTACTATGTTGATTTGCTCACCTACTACGTTTATATGTTTTTACACCATGCCTTCAGAAGAGGAAAAAGAAAAAACAAAGACAATTTATGGCGTTACACATAATAATCCATACGGGCTATCATTGGACTATGAAAGAAATATCTTATTAAGAAACAGGCCTTATGACGTTTTGATTGACACAAACGACTACTTCTTGGTTTACAGTTTCGAAAAAGCACGACGCCCTAGGCCCACTACGCTATTAATCATAAAAAAAGAGGAAAACAAAATTGAGATAGGTGATGAAGGTCAACATTTTTTGAAATTAGTACTTCCTCATTGTAAAAAATATATAAAAAAGACTGATTAAAATACTAATCAGGCTTTCAGACCGCAGACAAACCTTAAAACAGTCCATAAAAATAAAGAACCCTGTAAGCATAAGGGTTCTTTTCATATATAAGGAAAGCACGGGATTCGAACCCGCGCACGTATTGCTACGTCTAACGCCTTTCCAAGGCGTCCCCTTAAGCCACTTGGGTAACTTTCCATTTAAAATTCTCTCAACAGAGAATTTTAGGTATGTTTATGCTAATAGACACAATTATAACTCAAGTTCATTTGATTTTTCAACTTCTTTGGCAAATTTATTGGCGACTGCTTCAAGCATCAAATCAGTTTCATCACCAATATAGTTATCATCATCTATTTCATCCAAATTAGCAAACATTTCGATGTGATTTTTAAGATTAAGCAGTGTAATGGGCGCATCCCCACCATACTCACCATCTAGATTAAGCATCATTTTATCATCGGTTTGTGGTTCAATCTTGATTTGACTTGTCTTGATGTACTCAATTTTCTTGTCTTCTATGTGTTTTCCACCATTGATGACGAGTCCAATCAAGTGAATCATTTCAAATAAGTTAGCTGTTTTAACTAGAATAAGGGTAAATAGCCCATCATCTAACTGCGCATCTGGTGCAATCTGCTCAAAGCCACCTACGGAGTTGGTGAGGGCAGCAAAAAACATAGAAATTTCCCCATCAAATACGCCATTATCATGTGTAATTTTGATTGGGACAGCTTTTACACGTGGGAGTAATTCTGCACCTTTTGCCAGATAGGCAAGATAGCCAAAGGCCGTTTTAAGTTGTGATGGCACACTATACGTTAACTCCGTAAGTGAACCACCAGCAGCAATATTAATAAAATAGTGATCTTCGCCTGCACGACCAATATCGATATTTAGCGTTTGATCCTTACCGATAATTTTGGCTGCTGCAACTGGATTGTTGCGTGGTATCTTTAGAGCACGCGCAAAATCGTTAGTCGTTCCTGCTGGAATAATGGCTAGTTTCGGTCTTGTTTCGAGTGGCGCAATGCCATTAACTATTTCATTAATCGTGCCATCACCACCTGCTGCGATAATTAACTCAAACCCAGCTTCTGCAGCCCGTTTAGCCTCATTTTTAGCCGAATTTTCGTCAGCCGTTGTCGCAAAAGCTGATGTCTCATGACCGAAACCCTCTAAGACATCTAAAATTTCTGCGATATTTTTTTTCATCGCTTCTTGGCCTGATGTTGGGTTATAGATCAGTCTCGTTTTCATAGTTTGATTAGCTCCTCTTCGCTCCATACGTCAATTCCCAATGCTTGGGCCTTGGCTAGTTTACTACCAGCATCGCTTCCAGCGACTACTATATCCGTATTTTTAGAGACACTTCCTGTCACATTAGCCCCTAAGGTCTCCAGTTTTTGCTTGGCTTCTAATCTCGTCAACTGGGCGAGTTTTCCTGTCAAGACAACATTTTTCCCTGATAATGGGGCATCATCACGTTTAATTGGCCCTAAATAGTCGAAATTCAGGCCAACTTCTGCTAGCTCAGACAGTAATTTTTTAGTACCGTCCAAGGCAAAATAAGTGGTTAAGCTCTCCGCTAATACACCCCCAATAGTGGGGATAGCAGATAACTCCTCAGCACTCGCTTTTGAAATAGCGGTTAAATTTGATAGACTTTCAGAGATAATTTTGGCTGCTTTAGCACCTACGTGGCGAATGCCTAGGCCAAAAATCAATTTCTCTACTGAGTTTGCCTTAGATGCTTGAATCGATTGGTACAATTTTTCAGCGGATTTTTCCTTGACTTTATCAAGTTTCAATAAATCAGCTACTGATAACTTGTACAAGTCTGACACATCCGTGATCAATTGTTTATCAAAAAGTTGCGTCACTACAGCAATACCTAAACCAGTAATATTCATAGCACCGCGGCTTGCAAAATGAATCAATTTCTCCCGAATTTGTGCAGGACAAAGTGGATTGACACAGCGTAATGCAACTTCTCCTTCAAAATGTTGCAAACTTGCCTGACATTCAGGACAAGCTGTTGGAATTTCTAAGATGACTGAGTCATGCTGTCGCTTATCTAACAAGACGCGCTGAACAGCTGGGATGATATCTCCCGCTTTGTAGATAATGACTTTATCTCCTAAACGGATATCTTTTTCCTTAATATAATCAACATTGTGCAGCGTCGCGCGTGCAACTGTTGTCTGCGCAAGTAACACTGGCGTCATGTTCGCTGTTGGGGTGACAACTCCCGTTCTACCAACCGTCCAGTCGACACTTAAAATATCTGTTTCAGCAAGTTCTGCAGGAAATTTATAGGCAATTGCCCATTTTGGAAACTTAACTGTAAAGCCTAAGGCATCTTGTTCAGATAAGTTATTGACTTTAATCACTACCCCATCGATGTCATAGGCAAGAGACTCTCTCAGCTCTGATACTTTTTCGATGAAGGCCCAGATTTCTGTCATATTAGTCGCAAAAACACGTTGCTCATTAACGACTAATCCTAACCTTTCTAGATAGGTTAATACCGCTTCCTGGGTATCATTTGTTGCTGGACTAGCTTCTTGATATAAAAATGTTGCAAGACCACGTTTGGCGACAACTTTAGTATCTAGCTGTCTCAAGGTTCCCGCGGCAGCATTTCGCGGGTTGGCAAAAGCTGCTAAGCCTTCTTCTTCTCGTGATTGATTGAGTTTTTGAAAGTTTTTACGAGGTAAGTAAGCTTCACCACGGACGACAATATCGATTGGTTCAGTCAAAACCAAAGGGACATCCTTTATTCTCTTGACTTGCTCTGTGATATTCTCACCGATACTCCCATCACCACGTGTGGCAGCAGTTTGTAGTACGCCACCTTCATAGACTAGGGATAAAGACAAGCCATCTATCTTGAGTTCGCAGATATACTCAGGGTTCTCAACTTGCTTACGGACACGATTATCGAATGCCTCAACCTCTTCACGAGAAAAAGCATCCTGCAGACTATAAAGTTGGTAAGCATGAGTATATTTTTCAAATCCTGATAAAATGACGTCGCCTGTTCTATGGCTTGGAGAATCTGCACGAACTAAGTTTGGATGTGCATCTTCTAGCGTAGTCAGCTCTCTATATAATTGATCATAGGCAGCATCTTCGACCACTGGTGCGTCTAAAGTATAATAAGCATGCGCATATTGGTTAAGTTGTTCTGTTAATTCTTTAATTCTTAAGTCGACGTTCATACCTTAATTTTAACACAAAAAATCGAAAAATATTGTCTAAAACAGTTGCAATCCACACGCCCCATAAGCCAAATCCCAATCCTGTACCTAGGACCCATGCAACCCCAATCCGTATCGTCCACATGCCGATCAAGGTCGCATAAAATGGTGTTTTAGCATCACCCATGGCTTGTAATGCGGCAGTATAGATGATGACACCCGAAACGATAGGTTCACTGATAAATGAGATGAAGATCACAATACGAGCGGCAGATATAGCAGTGGGATTATCTGTAAAGAAACTGATGAAAACAGGAGAAATAGCAAAGATGATCCCACCGAGAATTGTACTCAATATGGCAGTGATGACAAACGATTTTTTAGTGAGTGAGCTGATCTCTGCCTTGTTTTTCTGTCCAAAAGCCCGGGCGATTAAAATACTAGCCCCCGTCGCAAAGCCAAAAGCAGGCAAATAGTTATAAGCTGTGATTGTTTCGCCAATGGCATTTCCTGCGAATACACCTGTCCCATAAACGATGATAATCACAAATATCACGATATCTCCTAGTCTCATCATCAATCGCTCCCCCATAATCGGTAGCGCTCTCTTGACAATCTCACTTTTGAAGATATGTAATTTCCCAGAGAAAAGATTGCCCTCTATACGGTGACTTGTTTTCTGTAGTGCCAGTACTAACATGACAACACCAACAAGTCTCGCTAATGCCGTCCCAATACCTGCACCGAGAATGCCAAGTTTTGGCAATCCGAATAACCCGAAAATCAAGATCACATCAAAGATAAAGTTCAAAATGTTGACCACGATATTGATCATGAGAGGTAGCTTAGGCCGACCAGCACTCCTAACTAATTGGCCTAAAACGATCATTAAGACCATCAAAATACTCGTACCTGCAACAACCCTTAGAAAAATGATGCCTTGCGATAGCACAGCACCTTTTGCACCTAATGCGACTAAGATCGGGTGAGCAAAAAGAAGTGACATAACCGAAAATACACCACCCACTACTAGTGATAGCACGATAGCTGTTCTCACTGTTTCTGATCGTTTTTCAGTTTGCTTCTCCCCAGTTATACTTGACACAACAGTTATCACCGCTACTGCTAAAGCAATAAAGACTGCTTGATAGACAGCCATTACCCCATTTACCAGACTGACTGCAGAGACAGCCACAAGTGATATTTTGGCGATTAAAACACTATCGACAAATCCAACAGTTGTCTGTAAAATATTTTCAAACACAGCTGGTAACGCATAATTGATCAGTTCCTTAGAATTTTTTTTCATATCCTACTTTCTATATAAAAACGATTACTTAGTATTTTTTCACCTGATGATAGGGGAGTTACTACTTATTATAGTTTATCATAATCGCTTTCTCAACAGCGCATCACTTTGGCTAACACACGGTCCTAACTTGTTTTTCCTATGCCATATCAGGTGTTTGCAAGACTTGAGCGCAGATATAAATAAGTCATCTAGACGATAACTAGGCACTCGTTTTTTTATATGAAATTGACAACGCTTTCTTTTTATGCTTTAATAGCATGAGAAGTGAAGATTGTTACTGGCGATCATGCAGGCTATACTTTATTTCAGAAACAGCATTTTATCAGCTAGCTGGTTGAATCTCACTGAGGAGATGTATGGAAGTAAAAAAGTAATTAACAATAACATTATCAAGTCTACTAACGACGACGGTCAAGACATTTTGGTAATGGGTAAAGGCATTGGCTTTAAGAAAGCGATTGGCGATGAAATTGATGCGCAATCGATTGAACAAATCTACACAAGTCATACTGATGTGACCACGAATAAATTGACACAGTTGTTGTCAAATGTCCGTCTGGAACATTTACAGGTCGCTAATGAAATTATTGGGTTTGCAAAAGTTTCTCTAGGAAAAAAACTTAATGAGAACATCTACCTGACGTTGACTGATCATATTGATTACGCAATCGAACGACATGCCGGCGGATTACCTGTCAGTAATGCCCTTTTATGGGAAATTAAGCGTTTCTATAATCATGAGTATTTGATTGGTAAGGAAGCATTATCGATGATCCATAATCGATTAGGCATCTCATTACCAGAAGACGAAGCTGGCTTTATCGCCTTGCATATCGTTAATGCTGAACTTGATTTATCACAGGTCAATCAAGTTTCTGAAATGATGAAAATCATTCAGACAATCGTCAATATCGTCAAATATCACTATAAGACAGATTTAGATGAATATACCTTACACTATGAACGGTTCATCACACACTTGAAATTTTTTGTGCAACGTTTATTTAGTGGCGTAGAATTAGATAAAGACAAAGATGAAGGCTTCTTATTTATGTTAAAAGATAAATACCAAGCAGAATATCTTTGTGCTTTAAAAATTCGAGAGTATATAGCAAAAGAATTTGATCGAGAGTTAAAAGAAGATGAGATGATTTATCTCACGATTCACATTAGAAGAATTACAAATAACTAAAGGATTGTTACGGTGAGAAAATCACGGGCTATACCTAAGAAAAACTTCGATTGAAGTTTTCTTAGGTATTTTATTTTACAGGAGAAATTGCAAATGAATTATCAAGAGTTAGCAGATAAGATCATCGACTATGTCGGTGGTCAGGAAAATATTGGCGGTCTAACGCATTGCGCGACTAGACTACGCTTTAATCTGAAAGATGAGACGAAAGCTCAGACACAGAAAATCAAAGATACGACAGGTGTTATGGGCGCTGTTTCAAAAGGTGGCCAATACCAGGTCATCATTGGCAGTGATGTTGGCAGTGTCTACAAAGAGATTCTAAAAAAAGTACCTGCCTTAGATGAGCCTAGAGAAACACCTGAAAACGACAATCGCAACGTTGCTGCAAAGGTTATTGACACAATTACTGGTATTTTTACACCTATCTTGCCAGCGATTACTGCCGCAGGTATGTTAAAAGCTGTTCTATCTTTGTTAGTCGTCTTTAAGTTAATTGATAAAACAGGACAAACCTACATCATTATCGATTTTATGGCAGATGCAGCATTTTATTTCTTGCCAATCTTACTAGCCGCTTCTTCTGCACAAAAATTCAGAACAAATATGTATCTGGCTATGATGCTTGGTGGTGTTTTACTCCATCCCAATTTCATAGCTATGGTCAATGTGATTAAAACGTCTGGTAAAGGCAGCATTCACTTATTTGGCTTACCAATTTCACCAGTTACTTATGGGTCATCAGTCATTCCAATTATTTTAACGGTTTGGTTCATGTCGTATGTAGAACCTATTGCGGACCGTGTCTCTCCGAAAGTGATCAAATTTTTCAGTAAACCTTTGCTGACAATCGCAATCGTGGGGACTGTTTCTCTTGTCATCATTGGCCCATTTGGCTATTTAATCAGTGATGCCATCTCAACAGGTATTAAAGCATTAGAAGAATTTAGCCCATGGTTAGTCCCAACAATTATTGGCTCATTTACGCCTTTGTTTGTTGCAACTGGTACCCACTATGGCTTAGTACCAATCGGGATCAATAACCGGATGTCAGCAGGATATGATACTGTGATTTATCCAGGTATGTTAGCCTCAAACCTCGGACAAGGCGCTGCATCTTTAGCTGTTGGCTTGAAAAGTAAAGATTCAACAATCAAACAATTGGCTGCATCAGCAGGACTGACAGGATTATTTGGGATTACAGAACCAGCATTATATGGTATCAACCTAAGATTCAAAACACCACTTTACGCAGCAATGCTGGGTGGTGGTCTAGGTGGTTTATTTATGGGGATTAGCCGTGTAAAAAACTTCACTGGCGGATCACCTGGTTTACTGACACTACCAAGCTATATCGGAAATGATACGTTGAGATATTTATATCTTGCTTGTATCGGGTCAGCAATTAGTATTGTGATTGCCTTTGTGGTGTCTTATATTCTGTATAAAGATCCCATTGTTGAGGTAGCACCTGTAGTAGAACATGACGTGCCAGCAGTGCCAACAACAGCTATCGGGGATATCGTAAATGTTGCAACACCTGTAAAAGGTGAAGTGATTACCTTAAAAGCTGTAGCTGATGGTATGTTCTCTGAAGAAATTTTAGGAAAAGGGTTTGCTATAAAACCAGTAGAAGGTATTGTTTACGCACCATTTTCTGGCGTGATTACTGCTGTTTTTGACTCGAAACACGCGATTGGCTTAACAAGTGATACTGGCGTTGAACTATTGATCCATGTTGGTATTGATACTGTCCAACTAAATGGAGAAGGCTACGAATATGCTGTTACTAAAGGACAACAAGTAACGTTAGGCGATAAATTAATCACGTTTGATTTGGCTAGCATATCTGAAAAAGGGTTTGATACTGTTGTCCCTGTCGTTGTCACAAATTCGTCAGATTTTGGTGACATCATCACTTTGACAAAAGCCATATCTGAGCCTGGTGAGCAGGTGATGAAAGTCGTTCGCTAATCACAACTTAATGAACTAACAAATGGAGGAATTATCGTATGTCTTTTAGAAAAGATTTTTTATGGGGTGGTGCAACTGCCGCCAATCAATGTGAGGGTGGTTACACCGCAGGTGGTCGTGGGTTAGCCAACGTCGACTTAGCACCGGTTGGACCTGATCGGTTTTCAGTGATTACTGGTAAAAAGAAAATGGTTGATTTTGACAGCCAACATTTTTATCCAGCCCAAAATGCAATCGATATGTACCATCATTACAAAGCTGATATTGCTTTGTTTGCGGAAATGGGATTTAAAACGTATCGCTTATCTATTGCTTGGACCCGCATCTTCCCATTAGGAGATGAAACAGAACCAAATGAAGCAGGTCTAGCATTCTATGAAGATCTCTTTAAAGAATGTCGTAAATACAATATTGAACCATTGGTAACGATCACGCACTTTGATTGCCCTATGCATTTAGTCGAGAAATATGGTGCTTGGCGGAGTCGTAAAATGGTTGGTTTCTACGAAAATTTATGTCATGCCATTTTTAATCGGTATAAAGGTCTGGTCAAATATTGGTTGACTTTTAATGAAATTAATATGATTCTACATGCCCCATTCATGGGTGCCGGCTTGTACTTTGAGGAGGGAGAGAATCAAGAGCAGGTCAAATATCAAGCAGCACATCATGAATTAGTAGCTAGTGCGATTGCGACTAAAATCGCGCATGAAGTGGATCCAGAGAACCGAGTGGGTTGCATGTTAGCGGCTGGCACAAACTATGCTTATACCTGTAAACCAGAAGATGTTTTAGCAGCTCGTAAAGCCGACCGTGATAACTTTTTCTTCATAGACGTCCAATCACGCGGTGAATATCCAGCCTATGCGCTAAAAGAGCTTAAAAGACAAGGGATTGAGCTACCGATTGAAGATGGGGATCTTGCCTTATTAAAAGCCCATACAGTCGACTTTATCTCGTTTTCTTACTATGCATCACGTGTCCAATCAACAGATCCCAAGATCAATGAAAAAACAGCAGGGAATCTTTTCGCCTCTGTCAAAAATCCATACTTAGCTGCCAGCGAATGGGGATGGCAGATTGACCCACTAGGCCTACGTATCACAATGAACGATCTGTATGATCGCTATCAAAAACCACTGTTCATCGTAGAAAATGGCTTAGGCGCCGTTGATGTGCCAGATGAAACTGGCTACGTTTCCGATGACTATCGAATTGACTACTTAGCAGCTCATATTCAAGCCATGAAAGATGCGGTAGAACTTGATGGTGTTGATTTATTAGGCTATACCACTTGGGGCTGTATTGACCTTGTATCCGCTGGAACAGGTGAAATGAAAAAACGGTATGGCTTCATCTATGTTGATCGTGATAATGAGGGTAATGGCACTCTAAAACGCTCGAAGAAAAAATCATTTGACTGGTATAAAAAAGTAATCGCATCAAATGGCGAAGACTTAACAAACTAACCCATGATCGAAAACAGGCCTTAACGTCTTATCATTTCTGAATGCTAAAACAAAAAAGCAGTCAATTCTGATCGAATTGGCTGCTTTTTTAGGTTAATCTTTATTCAAGTTTCTTAAGAGTTCATCAATTTTTCCGCCATAAGCCACCGACTCATCTTTGGCAAACGTTAAGTCTGGAATTTTATAAAGTGTCATGCGTTTAGCGAGTTCACTTTTAATTGCACCAGTTGCCTTTTTAAGACCTGTTTTAGCTTTTTCATTATCAGATGCAAGATCTGATAAGAGACTATAATAAATCGTCGCTTGACTCAAGTCACCTGTGATTTGAACGTCAGAAATATTAACGTCCTGTACGCGTGGGTCCCGGATTTTTAAGCGCAAAATATCGTTGATTTCACGCATGAGTTCAACCGCAACACGGTCACTACGATGTGTATTTGACATCTTTTTTTCCCTTCTTCCCAAAACACCCGATTGCTCAAGCATTTCTTCTTATACGTCAGTTCAGCAAACGGTTTAACGTTTAATTTCAACCATTTCGTAGACTTCAAAGGTATCATCAACTTCAATTTCGTTGTAGCCGTCGATCATGAGACCACCCTCATTACCTTTTCTGACTTCTTTGACATCATCTTTAAAGTGTTTAAGTGATGATAAGCTACCGTCGGCAATCACAATACCACCTCGGATAACACGAACACTTGCATCACGTTTAACAGATCCTGATAAGACCATGAAACCAGCAATTGTCCCAACTTTTGAAACTGTAAAGGTTTCGCGAACAACTGCTTCGCCGATAACTTTTTCCTCAAATTCAGGATCAAGCATCCCCTTCATAGCTGTCTCAACTTCTTCAAGCACTTTATAGATAATGCTGTTCAGACGAATTTCAACGTCATCATTTTCAGCTTGCAGGCGAGCAAGTGGTGTCGGACGGACATTAAATCCGATGATGACCGCGTTAGCTGCTTCTGCTAAAGAGACATCTGATTCATTGATGGCACCAACAGCGCTATGGACGATATCAACTTTTACACCTTCAACATCAATTTTTTGTAATGATGCTGCAAGTGCTTCAGCTGACCCTTGTACGTCAGCTTTGATGATAACATTTACTGATTTGATTTGACCTTCTTTAAGGGTATCAAACAGATTTTCTAGGCTAACACGGTGTGTGCTGCTGCGTTGATTAAAGAGCGCACGTTTTGCACGTTCTTCACCAACTGAGCGAGCTGTCTTTTCATCTTCAAAGACGGCAAAGTGGTCCCCTGCTTGTGGTACATCATTCAGACCTGTGATTTCAACTGGACTTGATGGTCCTGCTGTTTTTTCACGACGGCCTAAGTCAGTTACCATAGCACGTACACGACCAAAGGTGTTCCCAACAACGATTGGGTCTTGTTGATGAAGCGTACCTTGTTGAACGAGTAAAGTCGCGATAGCTCCCTTACCTTTGTCCAAACGGGCTTCTACAACAGTACCGATCGCTTTTACAGTTGGGTCTGCTTTGAGTTCTTGGATTTCTGCAACTAATAGAACTGTTTCTAAAAGCGAATCAATATTTGTATTGAATTTAGCTGAAATTTCAACAAATTCAGATTCTCCACCCCAAGCTTGACTCATAACACCATGTTCTGATAATTCTTGAATCACACGTTGTGGGTTGGCACCTGGTTTATCAATTTTGTTGATGGCAACAATAATTGGGACACCAGCTGCTTTAGAATGGTTGATTGCTTCGACAGTTTGTGGCATAACACCATCATCAGCTGCCACAACAAGAATCGTGATATCCGTCACAGATGCACCACGCGCACGCATGCTTGTAAAGGCTTCATGTCCTGGTGTATCTAGGAAGGTAATTTTCTTACCGTTTTCATCGATTTGGTAGGCACCAATATGCTGTGTGATACCGCCAGCTTCTCCACTAGTCACACGTGAATTACGCAATGTATCAAGCAAAGTTGTTTTACCATGGTCGACGTGACCCATGATTGTAACAACCGGTGGACGTTCAATCAATTGGTCTTCGTTAAGATAGCCTTCTTCGATGAAGAGACGCTCGATATCTGTCTTATCTTCTTCAACTTTTTTCTCAGGTGTTACACCATAGTCTAGAAGTAAGAGTTCAATCGTATCCGCATCCAATGATTGGTTCTGTGTTGTCATGATACCCATCAAGAACAATTTTTTTACGAGTTCAGCAGGTTCACGTTTCAAACGTTTTGCCAAATCAGCAATTGTCATGCCTTCAGAATAAACAAGACTTTCAGGTAATTCATGGAACTTACGTTGGACAACTGGTTGTGGTGCAACTTGCTGAGCACCACGTTTACCTTTACGCTTCTTATTGCTGTTCCAGTTAGAGTTACGCGCATTACGGACTTGATTTCGGTTATCATTTACGCGTAATGGACCACCTTGACGATTACCACCTGCATTGTTTTGTCCTTGGCCTTGACCTTGTGCTTGTCCATTACCAGCAGCGTTGCGATTCTTTTTATTTTTATTACGATTTGCGTTAGCATTCCCTTGACTTGCTGCTGAAGGCTCAATATCTGCAGCACGTTGAATGACTTTGATGCCACCATTTTTAGGTTTAACATCTGCAGCACGTGTAATGACTTTGATACCACCATTAGCTGGTCGCTCAGGTTTTTTAGGCGTTTCCGCTTTCACTTCTGTCTTCGTTTCGACGGTCTTTTCCACCTTATTTTTTACTTGTTCGTTTGTTGCGATTTCAGCTACGACTGGCGTCGCTTTAGCTTCTATTGTTTTTGCGACTAGCGTTTCTTGTTTTACTGGGGCAACAGTTTTACCACCCACAGAAATCACACGAGCACTACCAATTTCTTTGTCTGATAACACTTTTTTACCGCCAACAACGATCGGACGATTACCCGTTTCTGTTTCAGAAACGACTTTTTTACCGCCAACACTAATCACACGATTTTGACTGGCTGTTTCCTTTTTAGTATCTAGCACTGGTTTTGATGTTGCTTTATTATCAGTTGATCCAGAGTTAAGCGAACTTAAAAGTGCTTTCGTTTGTTCTGCATCGATACTTGAGCTATGCGATTTGACTGGCAACCCAATTTTTTGTGCGTGATCCACAAGTTCTTTATTAGTAAGGCCACTCTCTTTAGCAATTTGGTTAATACGTTTTTTTTCAGACATAATGATGTCCTCCTCGTTTATCTTATTTCATAAGACTCTCCATTTTCTTGGCAAATCCTTTATCTTGAACAGCGATGACTTTCCGATCACTACCGATAGCGTGGGAAAGTTCTGCTGAAGAAAATATGTCTAGCATGGGAATTTCATAATAGGTTGTTTTATCAGTAATACGTTTAACAAGATTAGGTGCTGCATCATGTGCGACAAACACCAATCTTGCACGTTCTGCTTGAATCGATTTGATGACAAGTTCTTCACCTGTCGCAATACGTCCAGCTTTTTTTGCCATTCCTAAGGAATTTGACAACTTTGTTTTATTTAGCTCTGTTATTTCAGTCATTTTTCAGCCTTAAATTTCTGGTGCGTCATCAATTGAATAGGTCACCGTTGCTAATTTTTCACGTTCGACCTGGTGGTCTACGTAAAGGATCAGCTCATCATAAAAATTATCTGCAATCGTTGTCTGAAATACGCGATCAAATACGCGCCTTTGTTTGGCTTGTAAGGCTTCATCATTTTTAATCGCGATATAAGCACCACGACCAGGTGCTTTACCTGTTGGATCAATGCTAATTTCACCGGCTTTATTACAAACAATTCTTAATAACTCTTTTTTGGGAAATTGTGCATTCGATACGACAGATTTTCTTAACGGTACTTTTTTAGTCTTAACCATCAACACTTACTCCTGTTAATCAGTTACTTAATCAAGCACGTCGTCTGAAAGTGTCGGCTCAACTGCTTCAGCCACAACTTCTGACGCTTCTGATGCTTCTTGATCAAATTTCGTTTGTGATTTAATGTCAATCTTGTTGTTGGTCACATGAGCCGCAAGGCGTACATTTTGACCACGTTTACCGATAGCGAGAGAGAGCTGGTCATCTGGTACAACAACAACAGTTTCTCCAGTGATTTCATCAACGATAACGTCATTTACTTGTGCGGGTTTCAAAGCATTTTTGATCATCGTTGCACGGTCATCATTCCATTCGATGATATCCATGTTCTCACCATGTAGCTCATCAACCAAAGTACGAATACGTGAACCACGAGGACCTACGATTGTACCGATGGCATCAACATTGGCATCATTTGATTTGACGATGACTTTCGCACGATCACCAGCTTCACGCGCAATGCTGACGATTTCAACTGTACCATCATAAACTTCAGGAATTTCTTTTTCAAACATTCTTTTAAGGAGTTCAGGATGTGTCCGACTGACATACACGATCGGGCCTTTTTTGGATTGTTCGACAGCAGAGACATAGACTTTAACTTTATCTCCGATTTGATAACGTTCACCAGGAATTTGATCACGTTTACCAAGCATACTATCCACTTTACCAAGGTTGATGAAAATCGCACGATCATCAACACGCTCTACCGTGCCTTGAATGATTTCATTTTCATAACGCTTAAACTCGTTATAAATGATCGTATGTGATTCTTCACGCATCTTGTTCATGATAACTTGCTTGGCAGCATTTGCAGCCGTACGTGCAAAATCTTTCGGTTTTTCTTCAAATCGAATTTTATCACCGATCTGATAGTGTGCATTCAGTGCAAGTGCATCATCAAGGCTCATCTCAAGGCGGCTATCAAATACCTCATCTACGACTTCTCGTGTTGAATAAACGATAAAGTCACCCTTGGCATCATTATACTCAATCGTCACGTTTTGAGATTGATTGTATTGTTTTTTGTAAGCTGCAGTTAGGGCCTCAGCGATTGCGCCGATAACAACTTCAGGTGAAATCCCTTTTTCTTCCTCCAAAAGGGTGAATGCAGCTTGCATTTCCTTACTCATGTGCTTCCAACTTTCTTTTATTAGTTTAACGTCATACGTCGTGTTTAAAGTTTAACCTGTGTACGTGCTTTTGCAATGTTTGACAACTCGATGTCAACCGTCTTTTGACGTGTCTTATCAAGATAAGTCAGCGTAAGTATATCGGCATTAAATCCAACGATATCCCCTACAAACTCTTTTTCTCCCGCAACTTTTTGGTAAAGTTTGACAAAGATATAATCGCCAATGTGCTTGATGAAATCTGCTGCTTTTTTTAATGGCCGTTCTGCACCAGGACTTGCAACTTCCAGTAAATAATCTTCTGGAAATGGGTCTGGTGAGATTTTGTCCAGTTCCGGACTGATAATTTCTGATAAATCTGCTGTATCTTGAAGCGTGATGCCATCTGGTTTATCAATCAGTACAGACAAAACATGGTCCGCCCCCATTTTCGACCATTCGACGTCAACTAACTCAAAAGGCTCTGGTAACTTGCCTCCAAGATGTTCTAGGACAATTTCTGTAATAGGTGTAGACATAAATTTCCTTTCTACATGAGCGATACGATAGGAGACAGCTAAAACCTGTTAAAGGTAACTGGCAAGTTTGATCAATAAACTTGACCGATCGGCATACCCCCACTTTTTCTAGTGATATCCCATCCCTTAAATCGCTATTAATTCAAACAACAGGAGCGCCCAATGTGAGCGCTCCTTTCTTTGTTCTATAGTTACATTATAGCATAACTTCAATAGAATGCAAGTTTTTACACCATCAGCCACGCTGACATAACAACATGCATCTATTTATCAAGCAGTATCGATGACACGCTTACTTACCTATGAAGTCGCATTTAAGCTTTAAAGGCTGTCACATCGATCAAGTGACTCATGGCAAGGCCACCTTCCGGACTTGGGTGTAACTTATCACCAGAGTCATATAAGGGATTGGCTGTCGTGCAATCCGTCGGATCTGATAGCAAAGCGTCGAAATCATAGATACCCGCAACCTCACGATTGTGACGTATCCAGTCATTTATCTGCTTGCGAATCGCTTCTTTTTCTTCGTTTTTAACAGCGACTGTGTAGCCGATAAATGGACTGAGTGTCGCTAAGAAAACGCGACTACCGTGTTCTCTAGCTACCTTAATCAAGTGCTGATAACCTGCTACTAATTCGTCGAAGGTGGGTAACTCGTCAATCGGAAATTGTGCCTCCGTACCTGGCTGGTGTAAATCATTTACCCCTAGCGCAATTACGACAGAAATGACCTGCTCATTAACCTCAAATACATCATGAGCAAAACGTTCGATGCCTGCTAAGCCAAAAAACTGGGTCCTTCTTGGTAGGTTAGTAAATCCTCTTAGCAGACGATTTCCGGATATGCCGGCATTGACTAGACTATAACCAGCACCCAGTTTTTCTGCGACTTTCTCTTGAGTCGGCCGTACCCAATGGCCTTGTTCAGTAATTGAATCACCGAAAGCAACGATTGTGCCGCCCGCTTTTTTTGTGTGGACATCTACGCCTTGTAGGGTCAAGGTGAATCGCGTTTTACTCTCAATTAATGACCCGCCATATTTTACGGCGTAGGGATCATCTATCATCGTATCACTAAATACATCATCACAAATTAAGGGGGTTGTTTTTGTAAAATCCCCTTTGATAGACCGCTCAGCATGAGTTGCAAATGTATTACCAGAAATAGCCCGGTTAACTTGTGGCTGGTCTGGATAATAGATACGCACATAAATAGCTGTACCAGATGTCACAAGCATGGCAATACTATCCGTCTTGACAAGCCCACAGGCATCAACAGAAAAGGATTCTGAGCCATTAACCGTTACTGGTTTAAACCCACTATCCTTGTCTAACGAAACAGAGACGCTAGCCAGAGCTAGCGAAACCTCACTATAGTAGTTTCCTAGTGTCAGTGCTACCCGATCTCCTGTATTTTGAATCGGAATTTCATAGGCCACTGTGTGGTCGTTATCATTTACCGGAAAGAAGCCTATCCCTTTTTGAGCTTGACTCCAGGTGGTAACCCAATTCTCTCGTACTTTGCTAAATTGCGGATCTTGACTCGTCATTAATGTCATGTTTTCCTCGCTATCTACTTTAATTTTACACTTTTTTTAAAAATTCACAATAAAAATATTGTATCCGATTTCACACGATCTGATTAAACAAACTTTTCCTGATAAATATGAGTCACAACCTGCTATCCGAGCGTTCTGCTTTTTCTATATCAAGGAGCCATTTATTTGAATTGTAGTAAACACTATTTTGAAATTACGGCATAACATGTTAGTATGGATGTATGCTTATAAAAACATTACTTGTCTTATTTGGTTTTATATTGATTATCATCGGTGCAGATTTACTTGTTGATGGTGCAAGAAATATCGCCAAAAAATATCGCATACTAGATGTGGTGATTGGGTTGACCATCGTCTCACTTGGTACATCATTTCCAGAAATCATGATTACCATATCATCAGCCAAAAATGACTATCATGATTTAATTTTTGGAAATGCCTTAGGCTCAAATATCGTCAATTTAGCACTCATTTTGGGCATCATTGCCTTGATAAAGCCTGTTCATTTAGATCGCGATACAAAAAATGTGCATCTGCCACTTGCCGTCATGGCGACAGCAGTACTTGCCTTTATGGGCAATGGTTTAATAGGTGGCCATCTCGTCATATCAAGGCTTGAAGGCTGGCTGTTAATCGCCATGAGCGTGGTCTATTTCATCGTGCCTGCCTACAAATCACTACATCGTATCCAGTTATCCAAACAGCATGCACACCCTACTGCTGATCATATTTCTGTAACAAAGTCAGTTATCTATATTGTTCTAGGCTTTATCGCCCTCAAGTTTGGTGCTGATTTTGCTGTTGATAATGCAAAGATCATCGGTGAGACGATTGGTATACCAGAAAGTATCATCGGGTTAACGATTGTAGGTATGGGAACTGCCTTACCTGAACTAATCACCTCTATCACAGCAACATTAAAGGGAACTGAAGGACTTGCCATCGGTAACTTGATTGGGTCATGTATCCTAAATCTCTTTTTGATCATCGGTCTAGGCGCTGTTATCAATCCGCTAGATTATCTGCCTATTTTTAATCTAGAACTTGTCTTTCTATTTGGTCTCACCTTCCTAGTCTGGGTTTTCTCTTACATCGGAAAACGCAATACCCTTTCCCGAGTAGAAGGTAGTATCTTGATTGCCTGTTTCGTAGGTTATATGGTTATCTTATTAGGGTAGTAACAGCTTCCCATATAGCAATTTTTTTAGTCCATATAAAAAAACTTCTGAACATCAATGATGTTCAGAAGTTTTTTGTTATTTACGTTTACGTGAAATGAGATGAATTGGTGTCCCTTCAAATACAAATGCCTTTCGGATTTGATTTTCGAGCATACGACCATAAGAGAAATGCATCAACTCTTCTTCATTAACAAAGACAACGAAAGTTGGTGGTTTGATCGCCACTTGTGTCGCATAAAAAATCTTAAGACGACGGCCTTTATCAGTTGGTGTTGGGTTGATGGCTATGGCATCCATAATCACATCATTCAAAACTGCTGAAGGAATCCGCATATTTTGAGCTTGACTCACTGCCTTGATCAACTCAGGCAATTTATGCAAGCGTTGTTTTGTTTCCGCTGAAACAAAAATAATCGGTGCATAGCTTAAATATTGGAACTCGTCACGGATTTTTTCTTCCCAATTTTTGAGCGTTTTATTATCCTTCTCGATCGTATCCCATTTATTGACAACAATGATGATACCACGACCAGCTTCATGAGCAAAGCCTGCAATCCGTTTATCGTACTCACGGATACCTTCTTCGGCATTAAGGATCATCAGCACAACATCTGAACGGTCAATTGCACGCATGGCACGCATGACAGAATACTTCTCAGTTGATTCATAGACCTTACCACGTTTACGCATACCAGCAGTATCAATCATAGTAAATTCCTGACCTTCGGCATCCGTAAAGTTAGTATCGATAGCATCACGTGTTGTGCCCGCAATCGGACTTGCAATCACACGATCTTCTCCTAAGATCGCGTTGATCAAGCTTGATTTACCAACATTTGGTCGACCAATTAGTGAGAATTTGATGATATCTGGATTTTCTTCTTCGGTGTCTACTGGTAGATTCTCGACGATGGCATCTAAGACGTCACCTGTACCGATACCATGAACAGCTGATACTGGATATGGTTCGCCAAGTCCTAAACTATAGAAATCGAAAATTTCCATCCGACGTTCAGGGTTATCGATTTTATTCACCACAAGGATGACAGGTGTATCTGTTTTATATAGAATTTGTGCAACATACTCATCTGCGTCTGTTACCCCATTTTCGCCATCTACGACAAAAACGATGACATCAGCTTCATCCATGGCAATCTCGGCTTGCGCCTTGATTTGTGACATGAAAGGGGTATCTGCCATTTCTATACCACCTGTGTCAATCATGGCGAATTTATTATTTAACCACTCACTTGTTGTATAAATACGGTCACGTGTAATACCGGGAATATCTTCAACGATCGAGATACGTTCTCCAGCAATCCTGTTAAAAATTGTTGATTTGCCGACATTTGGTCGGCCTACTATTGCTACTGTTGGTAATGCCATTTATTTTCTCCTCTATGTTACCGTGCTCTCCACTTGATAAGCACTCAGATACTAGTATAACATAAATAAACAAGATAAAAATGCTATCTTTTGTTCGATAGCATTTTTATAGGAATACTTATTTTTACTGCGCTTAACACTAGCCTATAGCTATCCGAGTCATATTTATGACACAAAATTAGCCATTACGTCGATTTTCACCCGCTAACGCATACTCAGTCGACAGCTTACGCACACGTTCCATGACACGTTTTGCTGACCAGGTCTCATCCCCTTTTTTCGTCATTGCCAAACGTTGCTCAAGTTCAAGCATTGTTAGATTTGAGGTGAAAAATGTCGGCAGATTTTCTTGCATACGGTACTGCAAAATAACCTGTAGGATATTATCTCGAATCCAGTCATTATTACTTTCTGCGCCAATATCATCTAAGACCAATACTTCAGTTTTCTTAACTTCGTTAGCTTGTGCTTTCAAGTCATCAAATCCTGAATTATCCGAAATAAATGATGGATAGTGAATTAGGGTGGTTGAGATACCCTTTTCAGCCAATTCATTTGCCATGGCAGCCATCATGAAACTTTTACCAACCCCAAATTGACCATAAAGATAGACGCCACCTTGATTTGGATAATCAGAAATAAAGGTCGCTACTGCTTGGTAAGCTTTGATTCGGTTAGCATCATCCAACAAGACATCATCCCAAGAAATATCAACCATATCTTTTGGCATGCCGATCAATCTAACTCGACGTTTTTTACTCAGCTCAGCTTCTCTTGCTAAAGTATCAGCTGTCGCACGATAGGTAACGTCTGCAAAGCCTTCATTATTAAATAAAATCGGTTCATAACCAGCAATTTTTGTCGTTTCACCTGAGACAAATTTTGCTTTTTCAGTCACATATTCATTAAACTTTGATAATGATTTATTAACTTGTAGTGGTTGAAACGCATTTTCAGATATAAAGTCTTGAATTTCTTGATTTTCTAAGATCTTCTCTGACAATTGGTGATATCTATCCCAATCAAGCCGCGTTTTCATCCCATCTGCTATCGAGTCAAAAGCCATTTCAGTCACCGCCATTCATTTTTTTAAGCGTCTCTTGCTTGATTCTTTCAAGTTCAGCCTGCTGTTTTGCATCTGTTTCATTTTTGTAAGCAGGATCATACCAGTCGGGCGTTTTACTACCAACTGGTGCTACTTTTGCTTGTGACTGCGTTTTTTTCTTTGCTTTATCAGCTTGTTTATTCTGATAGGTTGATAACCATTTTACAGCTAGTTCTGCAGTCGTCACTTGATCTTTTTTCCAACGATTAGCCTGCTCTTCTATATAATCAGAGATATTTGAATAGCCTCGGATCTCTAAGAAGTAAATAATCAACATATTTTGAATATCGTCAGCTACACCATCTCGTGATAAACGTGCTAGTAACTGCTTTTCTTTTTGTGTCGGATGACCATCGAATCGCCGTTTTTTTATCTGCGCTAGTAAGCTGTCAGGCCGTTCAGATTTTGCCGTTCTAATCAAAGCTTGTTCTGCTTTAGAGAAATCTAGCAGACGCGGTTGCTTTTGATTTAATGTAATTAATCTACGGGACATATTTGCTGTATTTAAAGACTGATCCGCATTTTGAGTTGTCTCAGCAATTTTAAATAACTGATACCAGTCTAACCCAAACTTCTCTGATAGGGCATAAAGCGCAAGCGTATCTTTTGTCTCATCAGAAAACTGAATCCCTTGTTGCTGCATAGCAGCCTGAAAAGCCGACAAATCTAGTGATCCCGTTACTTGTGACGAGGGTTCAACAGGTGTTTGGATGTCATTTACTCGGTAAATATCCGAGAACCGTTTTGAGATATTTTTACCAGAAAATGTGTTAGATTGATCTAACTTGTCTACAGATGTCTGACCTATCTTATCTATTAATAGTTGCTTATATAGCGGGTCTAACAAGAATTGTTCCGGTGTCAGATGGCTATGTAGCACAAAAGTCACCCTACCATGGTCATCATAGATGTCCATTAGTTTTAAGGCAGATAGTTTTTCAATACTCAACTCTAAGGCATTCATGCCATAATCTAATTGGTTTAGCAAATCAGATAGTCGCCCATTTTGTTGCGGAAACACCCGTAGTAGTTGATAGAGGGCAAACCCTTCAAGTCCGAGAATCGGTTGATAATACATGACAAAAACACCAGCATCAAAACTGATCTTTTCATTGTTTTCGACGATGAATTTATCAATTGGTCTCATATGAACTCCTTGCTGAAGTGCTTACAATAGCTAAGCCTATTCTGCTAAATTTGACGCTTTATTTATTTTTATTTGTAATATTTCTAAGTAACTCTTCAAGATCACTGACATCTTTAAAACTACGATAGACACTGGCAAAACGCACATAGGTTATCTCATCTAAGTCAGCCAGTTCTTCCATGACAAATTCACCGACAATCTCAGAGCGCACTTCATTTTCAGATAGCATCCTGATTTTACGCTCAACACGTTCAACGGCTTTCTCTATAGCTTCTGAAGATACTGGACGTTTTCTTGCACTTCTAACAATACCTGTAATGATCTTATCCCGATTGAATATTTCACGTGTATCATCTTTTTTAATGACGAGCAAAGGCATTTCTTCTATCCGCTCGAAGGTCGTAAAGCGATTATGACATGCTTCACACTCCCTACGACGTCTTATAGCATTTTCAGCTTGTCGACTATCGACAACTTTAGATTCATCAGATTGACATTTTGGACATTTCATCTTGAAATTGTGCCTCCACACGGTAGATCACTTGACCTTTTTCAGAAAATTTTGCTTCATATTCTGTCATCACATTTTTTTCAGCAAATACAGTATCTGCATGTAAATCCAACCAAACTTGATTTAATACCATACCATATTGGCTCATTGCACCTAATGAATATTCAAAAAGACCACGATTATCTGTTTTAAAGTGAACTTGTCCATTTTTGACTAATATGGTTTCATACGTTTTAAGAAAATCCTTATAGGTCAATCGGCGTTTTTCATGACGTGTTTTAGGCCACGGATCTGAAAAATTGAGATAGACAAGATCAACTTCACCAGCTTCAAAATAATTGGTTAAACTACTGCCATCAACATGTAAAAGTTGTACGTTTGGTAAGTCCAAGTGCAACACCTTATCCAGTGCAAAAGATAAAACCGTAAGCTGCATATCAATCGCAATGTAATTAATATCTGGATTTTGCTGGGCCATCCCTGTAATAAAGCCACCTTTACCAGATCCTACTTCGATATGAATGGGGTTATCATTGCCAAATTTTTCTGACCATTTACCTCTAAAGGCTTCTGGATTTTCAACGACATATTGGCCATTTGCTGCCATCATCTCTGGCGCGCCTTTACGATTTCTGACTCGCATTTTTACTCCTATTCTACTATTATTACTAGCTAATGCTAGCCACTTGAATGTTTCCCTTTAACAGAAACAAGGAGACACTAGTCTCCTCTTTACTTTATTTAAAAATTGCTCTAAAATTTCTCAAGCCTATTATTTCTGAATTTGCAGCCTGTAGATTATCTGACCATAAATTTTCATTAATCTGTTTTAAAAATGACAGCATGCCATACCACTCTACTTTGGCATATGCTTCCTCATCTACTCGGTAGCCTGAATAGTCTAGCCAATCTCGCCACTTACTCGGCGCAACATAATGGCTAAGCAAGTGGGCAACATCTACAAAAGCATCTGATAGCGCAACAGTATCCCAATCAACGAGGTATATTTTACCGCTGTGATCATTTCTCAGCCAGTTATGGTGATTAACGTCACCATGAACTAGCACTGCTTGCTGTGCATCAAATTTTGGTGTCGCTTCACGTAATTGGGCGAGGGCCTCTGATAAATAGGTGTTCTCAAGCAGACGTCTATGCGCTTGTTTGTACAAGGTATCAATTAAGTTCTTGGGCGTCGTGACATCAGCACCAAATTTTTTGAAGGCTTCTACCAGCATTTTACTATGGTGTAATGTGCCCAATGTTTGATTAATCTGTATATCACCCATCTCAGTAGCAGCCAGCACAAGACCATCCACCCATGATTGTGCTGTTAACATATCGCCACTGCTATTACGCTTGGTCCAAATAATTTTTGGTGTCAAGCCAACTTGTGAAATCGATGCTAAGAGTGGGCTTGCATTTACTTTTACAAATGCTTTTTGGTTACCAAACGTTGCATAAAAGACATTATTGATACTTTGACCAAATGAATTATTTAAGGGTACATAATGCCAATCGACATCATTTTCTTGCATCATGTTGATAGAATCCTCCTTTCTCTCTAATAATCAATGGGTCTCTTTAACCTTTATAATGAATTAACATAGACTGCGTTAAAATATCCGCATACATATAAGATTCGACGATTTTCTGACCACGAGGTAAGAATTTTTCAACAACAAAATGTGTATCAAAGACCTCAGTCAAAGTTACTTTATGTCTATTTTCACGTTTACGACCGTAATGATCTGTGATATCAACTTCTTCACCTAAGTGTGATGCAACTTCTTTTTTGATTTCAATAATTTTTCCGACTTCTTGGCTATCCATATTGCTCTCATTTCTTTGAATTCTCTTTATTCACCTAGATGAACTTTTACAGTATTTCTATTATAACATGAAAGGCCCATTAAAATCTACACTAGATTTAGTAGCTTGGTCCTGACTCATGATGTGTATCAATGCTAGTGAACTTGGTAAATTGGCCCACCCACATTAATTCTGCTGTCCCTGTCTCACCAGACCTGTTTTTCGCAAAGATAATCTCTGCTTTATTATCTAGTTCAACTTCTGGATCATTTGGATTTTGATAATAGGCTTCACGATGAATGAAGGCGACGATATCTGCATCCTGCTCAATCGATCCAGATTCCCGTAAATCGGATAGCTTAGGCCGCTTATCTTCCCGTTGTTCAACACCACGACTCAGCTGACTAAGCGCTAAAACTGGTACTTTAAGTTCTTTGGCTAGCACTTTAAGTTGTCTAGAAATTTCCGAGACTTCTTGTTGCCTATTTTCTTTACCAGTGCCTGAAATTAACTGAAGATAGTCGATTAGAATCAACCCTAGACCACCTTGCTCTTGTGCAAGCTTACGAGATCGTGCTCTAATCTCTGTAATTTTTATACCGGGTGAGTCATCTACATAAATACTTCTATCTGCTAAGGCCCCCTGTGCAATAATCAAATTACTCCAGTCATCATCGGTCAGCTTACCCGTTCTCAATGAATAGGCATCAATCAAGCCTTCAGATGATACCATCCTATTGACCAAACTCTCTGCGCCCATTTCCAGTGAAAAGATGGCAACTGTCTGGCCTAACTTACCAATATTAGCCGCTATATTCAGTGCAAAAGCCGTTTTCCCCATAGCTGGACGGGCAGCCAAAATAATCAGCTCACCCTCATGTAGCCCTGTTGTTTTCTCATCAAGCGCAGGATAACCTGTTGAAATACCTGTCACTGTTGATTTTTGCTTTGACAGGCGTTCAATCTCATCGTAGTTGGTATCGATAATCTCTGAAATCTTTCGAAAACCAGATCTTGTCCGACCTTCTGTAACCGCAACAATGCCTTTTTCAGCCAAGGCAATAATATCATCTGCTGGCTCATCCTGGGAATAGGCACGCTCTACTGACTCTGTTAACTGACGAATCAGTTTACGCAATAAGGCTTTCTCTGATACAATCTTGGCATAGAAAGCAGCATTAGCAGCAGTTGGTGTACTCGCCGCTAACTCTGCAATATAAGAAATACCACCTATTGTTTCAAGGTCGCCCTGATTATCTAATAGTGTATGAACCGTTAGGACATCGATTGGGCTACGCTCATCTTGTAACCGCATCATAATTCGGAAAATAATCTGATGAGATGTCTTATAAAAGTCATCTGCAGCAATAAACTCCGATACTTCAATCAAGCGTTCGCTATCAAGGAAAATCGCCCCAAGCACAGCCTGTTCTGCTGCTAAGTCTTGAGGCGGTGCCTTTAGCACATCAATATCTGCCATTTATTTCTCCGAAATTTTGACGCGAATTGTCGCGATCACATCTTTATGCAGTTTTACAGGAACATCTTTTAAGCCAATCGCTTTCAAGGGATAAGCTAACTGGATTTTATGTTTATCTAATTTCAAATCGAACTGCTCATTAAGTGCATCTGCAATTTTTTTAGAGTTAATTGCACCAAACAAGCGCCCATCAGCCCCAACTTTTTCTTTAATCTCAACAACGGTCGCTTCCTTTTCAAGCTCAGTCTGAAGTGCTTTTGCTTCCGCTAAAATTTCTGCTTCAGCTTTTTCTTCTGCTTTAACCTGACCACTTAAGGCAGCCATCGCTTGACCAGTTGCTTCTTTAGCAAGATTTTTCTTAATCAGAAAATTTTGAGCAAAACCTGTTGGGACTTCCTTGACCTCACCACGTTTACCTTTTCCTTTGACATCTTGTAAAAATATAACTTTCATTTTATTTCTCCTTTTCTTAATCAAGTGATACTTGAAGCTAGCTGTGCTATCGCCTAATCAGGTTTACTTATCTATAATCGTTAATAAGTCCTCTTTGACCTCAGCCGGTGTTTTGTCATAGACCTGGGCAGCAGCATTATTAAAATGGCCACCACCACCTAGTTTTTCCATGACACGTTGTACATTATAATCACCGGATGATCTTGCAGAAATGGCCACATAACCATTTTCATGATTGACGATTGTGAACGACGCAACAACGCCTACCATATCAAGTAGCGTATCTGCGGCCTTCGCGGTTGTGACATTATCGTACATCTTACGATACAGGCCAATCCCAATCGCAACATGATCATGAAACTCTGCATTTAAGACAATTTCGTTCACTTTTTTATATTTATCAAACTCAGTCGCCAATAAATTTTTGATTAACTCATTATCAGCACCTTGTGAACGCAAGAAAGATGCGGCTTCAAAAGTTCTTGTTGTCGTTCCCTTAGAGAAGTTTTTTGTATCCACAGATATACCTGCTAAAGCGATAGATGCTTCAACTTTTGACATCTTCTGATGTTGCTCATTTTGATACTGCAAGACTTCTGTGACCAATTCCGATGCTGAAGATGCACCACTTTCAATATACGTCAACAAGGCATTTTTAGGAAAATCATCATCCCGCCTGTGGTGGTCAATGACGACGACCTTGGCAAAGCTTTTATAAAACTCATAATCCATGGTTTGGCTCGTTTTGGAGTGATCCACCATAATCAAAAGAGAATTTGCTTTTTTAAGTTCTCTTGCTGTGTCCATCCTGATAATATGTGCATAACCATCTTTTGACTCATTTAACTTATTGATTGCACGCGCTACATCTGGTAGTAGTTGCTTTTCATCATAAACAACAAAAGCTTCTTTGTCATTCATATTGGCGAAAATCTTAGTCACAACAGCCGCACCTAGAGCATCCATGTCGGGGTACTTATGTCCCATAACAAAGACATTATCCGACTCTCTGACAATCGTCCTAAGGGCTGTAGCAATCGCTCTTGCCCGTGTTCTTGACTTCTGAATGTGACTGGCTGAATTACCACCAAAATAAATCGGTTTTGCGGTATTAATATTTTCTTTGATAACAACCTGGTCCCCACCTCGAACAAGGGCTAACTCTAAGTTATCGAGGGCAGTTCTGCCAATCTTTGAAAAGTTTTCTAAGCCATAAGACATACCGATAGATAGCGTCAATGAAAACTTTTGCTCCATCGCCTCTTCACGAAAACTTGTCACAAATTCAAACTTATCGTCCATAATTTTTTTCAAGGTTAGATAATTCGTATAGACGTAGTAGCGACTGGCATTATAGCGACTTGTATAAACGTTGTATTTACTAGATATAGCATCTATCTTAGTCGCGATAAAACTGTTAATGAGCGTCCGACTACTATCCGAAATCAAATCCGTCGCGTCATCATAATTATCCACCGAAATGATACCAATCACTGGTCTACTCTCACGTGTGATGGTCTTTGCGACCACTTCACTTGTTGCATCTATAAAATAGAGTAATTTTTTTTGATGGTCAACTTTAACCGCATATTTTTTCTGATCTACAGGCAGATATTGCATGCCTTGATCATCGATATCTTGTACAATTTCTTTAATTTTATCTGCCGACAGTTTTTCTTCATCATTCGCAAAGATGATATCAACATATGGATTAAACCACTCTGGTGAATAATCCTTATCTGAGTAGCGAAGGACACCCAAAGGCATCGTATCAAGCGTCGCATTTAAGGAATTCTCTGCAAGCTCATTTAATGCGCGAATATTATCGATATTTTTTGCACTTGCAGCCTTTGAGCGGACGATTAATGTAATCGCAATGATCAGGTTCACTACTAATAACAAGACAATTTCCGTTTTTTGAAATTTAGCCACTCGTAAGATTAATACCTCACACAAATAAACACCTGTCATGAAGCTCATAATTACCAGGGGTAAGAATTTTTCAAATCGTTTCACTTCACACCTACCTCTATACAAAAACATGATGCAGACTACTGTCACAGATCATGTTTATTTTCACACGATAAAAATTGCTATAATAGCTTATTTTATCATATTTTACACCCTTTATCAAAGAAACACCTATCGTTACTATAGGGTATTTTACAGGTGCGCATCAATCTGTGTTAAGGTGTCAAAAAGTCGAGCCGCGCGACGCTGATCTAGACCAAAATGATAATCCTTTATCCCCCATACCGTGGCACCAGATGCTACACCAGCTGCAATGCCTTTTTGACTGTCTTCTATATTTAGCGTCTCTTCAGGTGTCACAGACAATCGCTTCATGGCAACCTCATAAATCTCTGGATTTGGTTTTGACTCCTTAAATGATTCCCCAGACAAGATAATCTCAAAGTAAGGCAGCAACTGAGTCACCTCTAAGGCTCTTAATATCTCTACTTTTGCTGTGCTAGAAGCCAAACCGAGTCGATATCCTTTTTCAACTAGACTAAGGATGGTTGCTTTGGCATCAGAAAAAACGAGCTTATCGTAAGGGATCATATTACTTAATTTGTAATCAAGGTATTCAGCTTCTAAGGCCGGCACATCCCATTTTTCATAGTCATCAGCCAAAATCATATGCCATACTTGTTTCATATTACCACCAATAAATACAAGGGGCGATAAGTGATCAATCGAAATGCCTTTACGCGTTAAAAAGGTTTTCCGCCTATTATAATAATAAGCCTCAGTATCCACCAACACGCCGTCCATATCAAAAATAATTACTTTATATTTACTCATGCTTCTATTTTAACAAATTTTTTGATAAAATTTTAAGAATTTCGTATTGAAAATTTTCTGAATTTTCGGTAAAATAGGGTATTACACGCTCATCCTTACTATATAGCAATAGTTAACGATTAAATCCGACCGTTCTCCTATCACTTAAGATAGGGCTTATCAAGAACAAACAAACAACCGACCCGAGTGTCACCACATTATCTTAATCAAAGGAAATCTTATCTTGAAAGTCATTAAATTTGGCGGCTCTTCCCTTGCAAGTGCCCAACAACTCACAAAAGTCCTTAATATTGTCAAAACTGATAACAGCCGTCGCATTGTGGTTGTTTCTGCTCCTGGTAAACGAAATACCCAGGATACTAAAGTAACAGATGCATTGATTGCTTACTATAAAGCTTACAAAAATGGTGATGACACCTCAGAGAATCAAAGCTGGATCATCTCGCGTTACCAAAGTATCTGTGATGAGCTAGGGATTCCTGGCGCTGTCATGGCAAGTATTACTGAAAACATCAGAGAATTAGCCAACTTACCAATCACTGGTAATCAATTTTTATATGATACTTTTTTAGCAGCAGGAGAAAATAATAATGCAAAATTAATTGCAGAATATTTTACTGAAAATGGGATTAACGCACGTTATATTCACCCTAAAGAGGCAGGCATTATCGTTACACCTGAACCAGGTAATGCACGTTTATTGCAGTCAAGCTATGCTAAACTAAGTGCCTTAGGCAATTTGTCTGAGACCTTAGTCATTCCAGGTTTTTTTGGTGTCACAGAAAACGATGACATTTGTACCTTTTCACGAGGTGGATCTGATATTACAGGATCTATCATCGCTGCTGGTGTGCATGCTGACCTTTATGAGAATTTCACTGATGTCGATGGCATTTTCTCTGCACATCCCGGGATCATTACTGACCCTAAATCGATTACTGAATTGACTTATAAAGAAATGCGTGAGCTTGCTTACGCTGGCTTCTCTGTCCTACATGACGAAGCCTTGCTTCCTGCCTATCGTGCCGATATCCCTCTTGTTATCAAGAATACCAATAATCCTGATCATCCTGGTACCAAAATTATCGCTAAACGCACCATGCCGGGTAGACCGGTCGTTGGTATTGCAGCTGATGGTAACTTCACTTCTTTAAATATTTCAAAATATCTGATGAACCGGGAAGTTGGATTTGGTCGTAAAGTCTTACAAATTTTGGAAGACTTCAACATTCGGTTTGAGCACATGCCTACTGGCATAGATGATATGAGTATTATCATCAGAAATCGGTATCTAACACCAGATATTGAGCGCTTAATCACTGAAAAAATAACGAAAACTCTAGCACCAGATACCCTCTACTTTGAAAAAGACTTATCGATCATCATGATTGTTGGTGAAGAGATGAATGAACATATCGGTGTCACAGCTCGTGCTGCCAATGCCCTTGCAACAGCAGGGATTAATATCGAAATGCTATCACAAGGCTCATCAGAAGTTTCAGTCATGTTTATTGTTAAAACAAATCAAGAAATCGCCGCAATTAGAGCTTTATATGCAGAGTTCTTCTAAAAATAAAAGCTAAAAAGACGACAGATAAACTCACTTGTCGTCTTTTGCTTTACTTAATTTACTCATAGCAACCCGAATTTGTCTGTCCAATTCAGCTGTTATTTTCTTTTCTGGTGCGAAGTCAGCCTCCCAATTTTCTGGTTTTTGAATTTTATGGGTGTCAGGATCAAATCGTGGCTTCCCATCTGGAAAAATCTTGCCCATATTCGCTTTATGAACGATGTTAAATATTTCATGAGGATCTACACCCATTAAGGCAAATGACCCATACGTAAAATAAAGCAAATCTAAAAGCGCATCGACTTCACCAACCAGGGTATTTTCACCTTCAACAAACGGTTTAGCCTTTACTTTGTTACTCGCAGCATCTATCGCACCATGTAACTGCTCAGTTAAATCATCGAATACAGCCATATCAGCATTTGATGCTGCAAACAAGAATTCAACAATCTCTTCTACTTTGAATCCAGCGCGATGACTAGCTTCTTCTGGCAAAAAGACACGTGGTAACTCTTGTATTTTTTCATCCATGACACGATGGAATTCCTTGACTTGATTAAAATGCTGATCTTTACTGATAAAACTAACTGCATTCTTGAAGTTAATCAGACCAAAATGCGCCAAAGCTTTGGCAATACCATCTGAATTATTGTTGTCCGTGATATAATCCGCGATATGTTTAATGCTGGTCGTTGCATTTCCCATCCCAACGCCAACACCGACACCCGATAGCATCTCAAAATCATTGTCCGAGTCTCCAAATGCCATGACCTGGGACAAGTCAAATCCGAATTGATGACCCACTTTTTCGATCCCTTTTAGTTTTGAATTGCCTTTAGCAATCAAATCTGCTGAATAAGGATTTGAACGCGTCGCCTGTAAGTCTGGGAACCTGGTCATAATCTCATCCGTTTCCGTGCTTGTTGCGATCATGATCACTTGATAAACTGGTTGCCTAATACTTCTGGATAAATTTGACGACTGGGGTTTAATCTTACGAATCACATTTTTAAAACTATTTTTTGTTAAGCTTGATATATTTTTAGGCAGCATATTTGCAATCAATTGGGCTGTGCGTGTTTCCCCAAATTTCAACAAGCTACTACCATGAACACCATCAGCCATACCCAGAGAAATATCTCGTCCATGCTTTCTAGAAAATTCGACAATATCACGTAGCGTTTTTTTATCAATTGGTGTCGTAGATAGAATGGCATCCGGTGTGAAGATATATTGGCCATTATAGGCCACAGCAAAATCTAAACCCAGTGTTTCCATGAGCGGTAAAACAAAAGCAGGACCACGACCCGTCGCAACACCAACTAAAATCTTATTTTTATGTAATTCAACAATGGCACGTCTCGTCGTCGCTGCCACATTTCTAGTGCTTGTAAAAAGTGTACCATCTAAATCAAAAAATACTGCTTTAATATCCATACATGTCCTTCTCTTCTATGCGCTTCTACTTTACATAAAATCGTCTGTTATCAAGCCAGATTTACTAGGCTATGCTTGTTTCCTTTACGATTTTAAAACCCCTTAGTCCAAGACGACTACGTCTTTTCATGAAAATGCTTTAATTCTATTATACACCTATCTCGCTGAAAAGTCTGAAATTTTTATTATGGATAATCAAAAAGATACGCCTTTGATGCTTGACAATGACTGAGTTGCTTATGTAGGCCTATAAACGCGGAAAAAAGCAGACCATATCTGATAGTCTATCATGCGCATATCACTAACAAAATATCCGACTTTTTTTAAAGGACTATGCTACAATTAATGTAATACTATGTTTTTTTATGATAAGTCATGACACTATCATGTCATTTATAATTAGCATATATGCTTAAAAATAAGCCGTTTAATGAATTGATGACCTGTTAAATAGGAAACATGCCTGTCATCTCTTATTTTTATCAACGATTAGCAACCACCCAATCTTGACAAGCAAAGATTGAAAGGAAATTGAGGTAATTTAATGTCTAAGCAAAAGCAGCCGCCAACTAACCTGCATAATCAACCAGAATCGATGCGCAATCAGTATGCTCGTTTCCAACCTGATTATGAATCTGGTTTGACAACTGCACAAGTTAAAGAACGTATCGAGCAAGGGCTAACAAATTTACCTGTTGATACGAATTTTAAGTCTATTCCAAAAATTATTAAAGAAAATACCTTTACTTATTTCAATCTGATTTTCTTAATTTTCACCATACTCTTGGTCTTGGTTCAGTCCTATCATAATTTAACTTTTTTACCCGTCATCGTGGGTAATATTCTCATTGGGATCATACAAGAGATTCGGTCTAAAAAAATACTAGATAAATTAACCGTCTTAAATACCACGCACGCGACAGTGGTTAGAGAAGGTGTTGAAACTGCTATTGCGACAAAAGATCTGGTTTTAGACGATATCGTCTTGTTCAAAGCTGGTGATCAAGTTCCAGCAGATGCCCAGGTCATTTATGGAACAGTAAAAGCAAATGAGTCCCTCTTGACAGGAGAATCAGATGAAGTGCCGAAAGCAAACGGAGATGAGTTGATGTCGGGCAGCTTCATCGTTTCAGGATCGTGTTATGGCAGATTAGAAAAAGTTGGGGCTGATTCCTACATCTCAAAACTAACGAATCAAGCCAAAGCCATGAGTAATGAAGAACAGTCTAAGATGATTATTTCTTTGAACAAACTAGTCAAGTGGGTCGGTATTTTTATCATCCCCATCGGTATTACCCTCTTTTCACAAAGTTACTTCTTTAATGGCAACTCTGTTCAAAAAAGTATTGTTACCATGGAGGGTGCCTTAATTGGTATGATCCCTGAAGGTCTCTACCTTTTAACAACAGTTGCTTTAGCTCTGAGTGCAACCCGTTTAGCTAGAGAAAAAGTCCTGCTTCATAATATGAAGAGTATCGAAACACTTGCACGTGTCAACGTCCTATGTGTGGATAAAACAGGCACAATTACTGAAAATGAGATGTCCGTTGAACGCTTGGTTGAAGCCAAAAGCTATCACAGCGATGATAAACAAAAACAAGACTTAGCTGAACGCGTCGGTGATTTTGCTGCAGCCATGTCTGAAGATAATGCGACAATGGCTGCTATCAAATCGCATTTTTCAAAAACTTCTCGTCGCAAAGCACTCTCTTTTACCACTTTCTCATCAGTAGATAAATTTAGTAGTGTTACTTTTGATGATGGGACCTATATCTTAGGGGCTCCTGAGATGGTGCTACGTGATCAGTATGCACAATACGCTGGGGAAATTACCCCATTTGCCGAAACTGGTTCCCGTGTGCTTGTCTTTGGCCGATATGAGGGTGTTTTGACTGAGAAACTGTTAGTTAATCCAGTTATCCCACTTGGCTTTGTCTTATTATCTAATGCCATTCGTGCCAATGCAAAGGAAACGTTTACCTATTTTTCAGAACAAGATGTCGCCATCAAGGTCATTTCTGGCGACAATCCACTTACTGTTAGGCATATTGCAAAAGAAGCTGGCATCGAAAATGCTGATAAATATGTTGATGCGCGTAAGTTGACAACACCTGAATTAATCGCAGCAGCTCTGAAAACAAATGCAGTTTTTGGTCGTGTCACACCTGAACAGAAAAAAAGTTTTGTGGAAATCTTGAAAAAAGAGGGAAATACGGTCGCCATGACAGGAGATGGTGTTAACGATATCCTAGCTATGAAAGAGGCTGATTGTAGTATTGCTATGGCATCCGGAAGTGATGCAACAGCACATGCCGCACAAGTCGTCTTATTAGAATCTGATTTCTCTAAAATGCCACAGGTCGTGATGGAAGGAAGACGCGTTGTTAACAATATCGAGCGCTCATCAAGCCTATTTTTAGTCAAAAATATTTTTTCTTTATTGATGTCGCTATTTGCCGTGATTTTCTCAATTACCTACCCACTACAACCCTCACAAATTACGTTGATTAGTCTCTTTACCATTGGGCTACCATCATTTTTCTTGGCACTTGAGCAAAATAAGCAACGTATTCATGGCAACTTCTTACTCAATATATTAGGTAAAGCCATCCCAGGTGGGGTGACCGATATGTTAATTGTCGGCGCACTAGTAATCTGTGGCACGATTTTCCGTCTGTCACCTACTGATATCTCGACAACTGCAACCTTACTGTTAATCGTCGTTGGGTTTATGGTACTGTATAAAATCAGCTCCCCTATGAATCGCTTTCGTCAACTGATTTTCTTTTCATCCTTGGCAGGTATGTTGGTCTTCAGTCTTTTCTTTAGTAAACTATTCTCTCTAACCAAAATTTCACCAACCTCAATACTCCTCTTAGTCATTCTCTTCTTTACGGCCGAATCAATCTTTAGATTTTTAACAAAAATATCTGAACTCATCGGTCAATATATACAGAGTGTCGATCGGACTAAAATGACAAGTATGCGCTATGTATGCAAAAGTTTGTACAAGTTCATGTTTAAAAGAGGCCCTCTAAAAACCACTGAAGATAGCATGAGCTAATCAGTTATGACTTTATATACTAAAGGTGTTAGTGATAGTCAATGAAATGAAGCAGATCATAACCAAATGTTTATCACCTAAGATGAACAGATCTACAAAGAGGCAACGACTGGTTTGTACCTGTTTTAAACTCAATACGATAAAAGCCCTTAGAGATTAACTCTGAGGACTTTTATTTTTGACAAGGTTGCACCTTTTCCTAAAGAAAAGGTAGGATAGTTAAACTAAAATAAACAAAGTCAATGCTGATTGGTTTATTACCACCAGTAAAGATGAAAAGTAGCTGTGCATTAAACGGTTGGAATAAATAAATTACCTAGCGTTGCTGCCATCACAGCTTTAATCGAGTGCAGCCGGTTCTCAGCTTCTTGAAAGACGACAGAATTTTCACTTTGGAAGACAGCTTCTGTTACTTCTAATGCTGTTAACCCAGCTTTATGATGGATATCAGCCATCGTTTTCGTATCTAGATCATGAAAAGCTGGCAAACAGTGCATAAAGATACAGTTAGGATTACCTGTTTTAGCAAGTAAGTCAGTATTGACTTGATAAGGCAGCAGCATGTCAATACGCTCGTCGTATTTATCTTCTTCTCCCATACTAACCCACACATCGGTATAGATGATATCAGCACCCTTAACCGCAGCAGTATCAGCTGTAATAACAATCTCACTACCCGTTTCCAGGGCTTTATCTGCAGCAATGTGCTGGATATCCATGTCTGGCTGTAAGGCTTCTGGTGCTAAAATCGTAATATGAACACCTAAAATAGCAGATGTCACCAAAAGTGAATTGGCCATGTTATTCCGACCATCTCCAACATAAACGAGGTGTTTACCGACATAGTCACCCAGTGTCTCTTTGATTGTCATAAAGTCAGCTAACATCTGTGTTGGGTGCCAGGTGTCTGTCAAGCCATTCCAGACAGGTACACCTGATTTAGCAGCTAAAATCTCAACATCACTTTGTTTAAAGCCTCGAAATTGAATACCATCAAACATACTGCCCAATACTTTTGCTGTATCAGCCGTTGATTCTTTTTTCCCAAACTGGATATCATTTGGCCCAAGAAATTCTGGATGCGCCCCTAAATCATTTGCTGCAACAGTAAAGGCAGCACGCGTCCTAGTTGATGTCTTTTCAAATAATAGGGCAATGTTTTTCCCTGCCAAATAAGCATGAGGAATATTGTTTTGCTTAAGTTTCTTTAAGTGAATCGCAAAATCAATCAAATAGGCTAACTCTGCTTGGGTAAAATCAATTTCTTTTAATAATGAACGTCCTTGAAACATAAAATAGACCTATCTTTCTATGAGCAGATCTCATTTATTATTGAAAATAAACAAAACCTGTAATGAATAATAAGTCTATTTTAATGTATATTTATTCATTTGTCAAGTCTTGTTAGACAAGAAAGACACCTGATTACTAGTCGTATTACTTATTCCTACCAAAAAACCATTTCATCCTCTATGATAAAGCACGCAGTCAATTTAATAGACTTGTGACCTAAATTTAGCAGTTTGCATGCGACTACTTCATGTTTAAGATTCTTTTCTTAGTTTTTTGTAGCTAATCAGCCCGATAATGATAAGACCAGTTAACAAAAAACCGATGATGATCTGTTTAAAATTACTGGATTCACCAGTTTTAGGTAGGACAGCCTTTAATGTCTTCGTTTTTGGTGACTCTGTTTTTGGTGACGCTACTTTAGCTGATACAGTCCCTGATTTTTTTTCATTGGGGGGACTATTTTTTTCTTTATTTGCCCCATTACAAGTCCAAGTTAGCCACCCAGATAAACCTGTATCGGCGTGCTGTAATTAAACATTTTTCTTGGATAGTTATTCATCCAAATTTCAATTTGAGCGACCTCTTTCGTGGTCGTTTTTATTGTGCCTTTAGGCAAAAATCTACGAATCATGCGATTGTGATTCTCGTTAGTTCCTCTTTCCCAACTAGAATAGGCATGAGCATAGTAAATATCACAATTAACTGCCTCAGATAAACGAGCAAATTCAGTACCATTATCAGCTGTAATGGACTTAAATTGAAAATTTTGAGTTAATGCCTTAAGCTCAGAATTAACTGCCTCAGAAGATTTATCAGCGATTATTCTGATAATCTCCAAACGACTTTTTCGCTCTGTCAAAGTCAATAAAACCTTGTTTTTAGCCCTTGTTAAGACGACAGTATCAATTTCCCAATGCCCTAACTCATTGCGCCTGTTTATATCTTCAGGACGTTCTTCAATGGATTTACCGTAAACTCTAGGATTAGCTGAAACCGTCTTGATAACTTTTGTCTTATGTGGATAAAGCATATCTTTACGTTTCAAGCCTAATTTGCCATTATAAATCCAGTTGTAAATGCTTGAGTAGCTGATTTGACCATTGAATTTAGCTTTAGCGATCACTTCTGGAGAGACCTTAGCCTTGATGTAATGGACAATTTTTTCCAATACCAGCTTATCAAGCTTTGTGTTTTTAATAGACTTTTTTCGTTGCTTATGGTACTGTTGATGCGCATACTCGCTACTATAGACGATATGATACGCTCTAAAGGTATCCATTTGTTGGACTTGTCCTCGCTTGACTTCATTATTGATTGTTTGATGGCTACGACCTAATAACTTAGCAATCTGACGTCGACTCATCCCTTCTTTAAACCATTTTTCGATAAGTTGTCGTTCAGCTAGTGACAAATGGTTATAAGTTGTGGTATAATTTTCTTGCATCTCAAAGCTCCTATGACTGGTATATGTTTAATTACAGCATAGCATCTTTGAGGTGTTTTTTAGTGGGAAAATTTTTTCCCTGAGGTGGCTAACTTCATTTTACAATTTGGGATTTTTTTCTTTATTTTCCCCTGCCCCATTACTTGGGGTATCTTTTCGATAAATCACTTGGGACGTCATGTCTTGTGTATCACCAGTAATGTCATTTACTGCATCTATTTTCAGATAGTCTGCTGTAGTGCCAGATATAGTTGGTGATGTGATTGAGTCAAATTTTGTACTATCATCTTGAGATGTCCAAGCACCATACTTGGTGTCACCCGTCACCTCATCTCTTGTTACTTTTCTAGTAAAATTAATGACTGTTGTGACATCATCAGCTGCTTTTGTACCATCTTCATAGGTATAACGGATGGTTCTACTGACTTGTTTTGTGTCATTTTTTTCAGAAATGTCATGTTCTAAATGCACTTCAAACGTTTGAACGACACCTGTTCTATCATAGACTAGCCCACCTGATGGGAAAGCATCCGAAACTTTTAAGTAGCCTTTTTTAGTATAATATGACAATTTGTCTGCTGTCTGATAGCTATTTCGACTACCATAAAATCCTGAGAGTTTTTTCGTAAAAATGGTCTTACCAGTTGTATCATCTATGTAATTAACCTTTGCTTGTTCAGTATTGGCATCATAAGTCACTGTATAGGATTTATCCTTTGTATCACTAGTGATACAATTGTCCGAATCTATTTTCAGATTGTCTGCTGTATAGCCAGCTATAGTTGGTGATATGATTGCATCAAATTTTGTAATACCATCTTGAGACTGCCATGCACTATACTTCATCTCACCGGTCACCTCATCTCTTGTTGCTGTTCTAGTAAAATTAATGCCTGTTGTGATAGCATCAGCTGCTTTTGTACTATCCGCATAGGTGTAACGGATGGTTCTACTGACTTGTTTTGTGTCAATTTTTTCAGAAATGTCATGTTTTAGATGGACATCAAAGGTTTGAACGACACCTGGTTTATCATAGACCAGTCCACCTGATGGGAAAGCATCCGAAACTATTAAGTAGCCTTTTTTAGCATAATACGACAATTTATCTGCTGTCTGATAGCTATCTCGACTACCATAAAATCCAGAGAGCTTTTTAATGAAGATAGTCTTACCAGTCGTATCATCTATATAATTAACCTTGACTTGTTCAGTATTAACACCGTAAGTGACCGTATAGCATTTATCCTTTGCGTCACCATTAATATTATCTTCCGTATCTATTTTCAGATTGTCTGCTGTATAACCAGCTATAGTTGGTGATGTGATGGCATCAAATTTTGTAATGCCGTCTCGAGACTGCCAAGCACTATACTTAACCTCACCCGTCACCTCATCTCTTGTTGCTATTCTAGTAAAATTAATGCCTGTTGTGATAGCATCAGCTGCTTTTGTGCCATCCGCATAGATGTAACGGATGGTCCGACTGACTTGCTTGGTATCAATTTTTTCAGAAATTTGATGCTTTAAATGAACCTCAAAGGTTTGCACGACGCCTGGTTTATCATAGGCTAATCCACTTGACGGGAAAGCATCCGAAACAAGGAGATAACCCTGGTTGAGATAGTCAGCTATAGCCGATGCTGTACCATAATCATCTCTTGTCTCATACAGACCCGATAATTGCGCCATCGACAGGATACGGTTTATCGTATCATCTATGTAAGATACCGTAGCCGACTCTTGATTCGCCTGCCACTGTGCATATAGGATAGCCGTACCGTTCTGCTCAGTGGATAAATTCTGAATTTCCTCATCTGCTAAATAACCTTTACCTTGACCGTCCTTTTGCGTGTTCCATCCCTTGAACTGGTAGCCTACCTTTTCAAACTTTATTTTTGAAACAGTTGCTTTCTGATCATAGGTCATGGCTTGGTTATCCATCATCCCACGACCACCGTTTTCATCAAACTTGATCTGATAGCGGTTTGCAATCGCCTCTTTTGGATATAGGGTCAGACCACCTATTAGCATCCTAAAACTATTATTTACATCATACGTATTAACACCGTCAGTTAATTTGGTGAGTCGATACCCTGGTTTTACGTCACTGGCTTTTTTTAATTCAGCTGAACTGATCGTATCCCCATTCTTTTTTTCTACATAGCTTCCCTCGGGATTGATTTGTTTGCGTTTCATCTCCCAGTCTGACTTATCTGGACAGACATATACCCTAGACGTTTCTTGATTTAATCCCCATGGCAGTACAAACTCGTCTACCTTTGGATGACCCATGGCAGAAACACCACCACTGCCATGATAAGGCCCTATCACTTGGGCGGCACCATTTAATAGCGGGCCTCCTGACATACCACCAGAAGAATTGACTATCCCATTAATCGAGTGGACGCCTTTAATTCTTGTCACATTATAGTTAGCAAAATATTGGGTACGTCCATTAAAGGTTGGATAGCCGACTAAGGCGAGGTTATCTCCAGTAAAAAAAGAATGATTGGCCGCATCAGTAAGCAGCGTTAGGGGTTTCACCACATCACCAATATGAGTGTAGGAGCCGTCGTTGTTTTTCCTAGGATTGACTTTGATGATTGCATAATCATCTCTAGTATACATCCTTCTATAGAATGGATTTATCTTTAAATTTTCTATATCTCCAGACCATCTACCAAAAGGATCCGTATTATTACTTCTTAGGCCTGGGATAATATCAACCGGTACCCAGGCATCAATCACATGTGCTGCTGTAAGTACGTAGTCTCTTCCAATCACTACACCTGATCCTCTGCCGTTTCTATTAGGATGGTTCGTTGAGACATAAACAACTGATGAATAGGGAAAGCCTGTGACTTCCTGATCAGATAAACTATAATCTGCGGACGGGACGACAAAGTCTTTGGCATCAATTTTCCCGATAAAGCAAAAATTGCTTAGTAAGATGATGCCCAGAATCACATATTTTTTCATAACTTTTCCTTTTAAAATTTGAAGCATTAGTACGACTATCAGATTATTTTATATCTATTTTATTAGACCTAATCATATTTTATCACACAATCCATGATAATAACAGTTAAATTAAAATAAGACGTTTGCTTGAAATTTATAATAAATGACATATTTTCTCACTATATATATATATCTTCAAATACTTACGACTAGTCACATACCAGTTAAGGAATGCGACAAAAAAAGTTGTCCGAAGACAACTTTTATAGCGTTATTTAAGATAATTTAGCGCTGCCATCACGTAGCTGAACAGATCCAATCAATCCAACTACTTTCTATTCTAAATAGCCTCAACAAGTGGCCATAACTGTCCTGTTTAAGCTAATCGTCAAAACGGTTTATATAAGAAAAGCGATAGCTTGATAGGGGTGTAGGTTATTTTCAGTGTAGGCTGAATAATTATTAATCAAAATCTCACTATTTTTAAACTCAGTTAATATGTCAAAGTTAACAACCTGATTTGAAAAATTGTTAAGTACAAGTAGCTTACGATCTCCGAATTCACGGATAAAGCCATAAATCGTATCTGAGTCTTGATAGGCTGCTTGATAGCTCCCCTCAGCAATCAGCTCATCTGATTTACGGAGTGCAATCAATTGCTTATAAAAACTATATATTTCACCATCTTTGTCATTTTCAACATTAATCTCCTGATGATTACCTGTTGCAAGCCAAGGCTGTCCTGTTGAAAAGCCTGCATTTGCTGTATTGTCCCACTGCATCGGTGTTCTAGCATTATCACGAGACTTAATTTGAATGATTTCGAAGGCTTGTTCATGGCTAAGACCACTCTCTAGCAGGTTTTGATAGGCATTTTTAGATTCAACGTCTACATAATCAGACATATCCTTAAAATCTGGGTCGATCATGCCAATCTCTTCCCCCATATAAATATAAGGTGTCCCACGACTGAGATGGATACTTGCTGCTAGCATCGTTGCGCCCTTAATCCGGAAGTTTTTGTAGTCGATAAATCGATTAATTGCACGCGGTTGATCATGGTTGTTCCAAAAAAGGGCATTCCAACCATGTCCATCATTCATCTGTTGTCCCCAGCTATGAAAAAGGATTCTTAATGCTTGAAAATCAAAGGGTGACTTGGTCCATTTTTGACCATCAGCATAATCTACTTTCAGATGATGGAAATTAAAGGCCATCGATAGTTCATGTCGGTTAGGTTGGCTATAGAGGATACAGTTATCGATGGTTGTAGAACTCATCTCCCCAACCGTGATACTCGCCTCATCTTGACCAAATGTTGCACGATTCAGCATGTGGAGATAGTCGTGTGTCAGCGGTTTATCCGTGTATTCCGCTTTACCCTCATTCACTGGATTTGACTTAAGCAGCGTATCTTTACCAATCAGATTAATCACATCGAATCGGAAACCATACACACCTTTCTCGCGCCAAAAATTGACCACCTCAAACAAGGCCTTTCGGACATGCTCATTACGCCAGTTGAGGTCAGCCTGTGTGACATCAAATAAGTGGAGGTAGTATTTACCCGTATCTCCAAATGGTGCCCAGGCGTTACCACCGAATTTTGATACCCAGTCAGTCGGTGTATCTTGAATGAAGAAGAAATCTTGATAGTAGGTATCCCCTGCTAAGGCCTTTTGAAACCACTCATGTTCGATAGAGACATGGTTAAGTACCATATCTAGCATGACATCAATCCCTCTTTGCTTAGCTGCGGCGATCAGCCTATCAAAGTCAGTCATTGTCCCAAATACTGGGTCAATGGCTGTATAGTCTGAAATGTCATAACCATTATCACGCTGAGGACTTGGGTAGATCGGATTTAGCCAGATCATATCGATGCCAAGATCAGATAGATAATCTAGCTTTGAGATAATCCCTTGTATATCTCCTATCCCATTTCCGGTTGTATCTAAATAAGATTTAGGATAAATCTGATAGATTACTTTATTTTTAAACGTCATGTTGTTCATCCCCTTAATTAACAAAAGGGCGTTCTCCTTGCGGTTAGCCCCTTTATCGTTTACTTGTCCTTGTTCTTATCGTTTAGTGGCAGTCATGATCACATCACCTGTCAACGTCGCATGTGGCACCTGCCCTAGTAAATCTGCTTGAAAACTATCTTGATTTGTCACAATAACTGGTGTTTCAATGACAAATCCTTGATTTTTGATGAAGTCGATGTCAAATGTCAGTAATTTCTGACCTTTTATGACATGGTCACCTTGCGCAACAAAGGTTTCAAAGCCTTTACCTGCTAAGGAAACAGTGTCCATACCGATATGAATCAGTACTTCTACACCGGCATCAGAAATGAGGCCAATCGCATGTTTAGTTGGAAAGACAGCTGATACGACCCCAGCAAAGGGTGCTGATAACAAGCCTTCAGAAGGCAGGATAACCACACCCTCACCCATCATACCTTGACTAAACACAGGATCACTAGCAGTTGAGAGTGCCCGTACCTCTCCTTTTAAGGGGCTAGCGATCTCAACTGTCGTCCCGATAGCTGTTCCCGCTTTTGCGGCACTTTCTAAAGCATCAAGCGCTGCATCCTGTTCAGATAAGTTTACTGCGCCAGCACCTACTCTGTCAAGTTTATTAAAAATACCTGCTTGACGGAAGAAGAAGGTCAATACTATTGGTACAACTAGTGCGATTAACATCGGCAATAAGAATTTCAACATGTCTTCACCACGAATGGCTAGAATACCAGGCAGTCCACCAACACCGATCGAGTTAGCCCGAACACCCATGAAGGTAGAGACCATGCCTGCGATACCTGATCCGATCATGGCAGCGACAAAGGGATAGAGGTATTTTAAGTTAATCCCGAACATGGCTGGTTCAGTTACCCCTAACCATGCTGAAATCGTAGATGGCACTGAAATTTCTGCTTCTTTTTTGTTCTTTTTATGAAGCAGGTAAACAGCAAATACTGAAGCACCTTGGGCGATATTAGACAGATCAATCAATGGCCACAAATTGGTTGACCCATAATCGGCAATCAACTGGGCATCAATGGCTAACGTTGTATGATGTAACCCTGTAATCACGAGTGGGGCATAAAGGATACCAAAGACACCACCGAACAACCAAGCAAGAGAGGACGTTAGTCCTGTATTCACCACAAAAGAAATTCCTTGTCCAATTTTCCAACCGATTGGGCCAATGATTGCATGTGCCGCAATGATTGTTGGTAATAGTGAGAATAAGGGCACAAAGATCATCGAAATAGCTTCTGGAATGTGTTTTCTAAAGAAACGTTCTAGATAGGCTAATAAGAACCCTGCTGCCATAGCAGGAATAACTTGTGCTTGATAACCAATTTTTTCTAGAGTAAAGAAGCCAAAATCCCAGGTCCAATTTTTAGCAATTTCAGCAGCTGTCGTCCCATTTACAGCATAAGCATTTAAAAGCTGTGGTGAAACTAGCGTAATCCCAAGGACAATCCCCAAGATTTGCGTGGTGCCCATCTTACGCGTAACAGACCAGGTAATCCCAACTGGTAAGAAGTGGAAAATCGCTTCACCAGGTAACCATAGAAAACTATTGACACCATTCCAAAAAGGCGAGACCTGCACGATTGTATTCCAAACTGGTTTACCTTCTGAAGTGACTTTTAATACCCCATCTACAGCAGCTTGACCTAAGGCTTGTATCTGCACACCTTCCAAAATATTACGGAAACCTAGGATAAGCCCCCCTACAATAATTGCTGGTAATAAGGGTGTAAAAATCTCAGACAAGGTACCAACTAATTTTTGAATGACATTTTGATTGCTCTTAGCAGCTGACTTGGCAGCTTCTTTTGAGACACCTTCTATCCCACTGATTGCTGAAAAGTCATTATAAAAGTCAGCAACGTCATTGCCAATGATGACTTGAAATTGTCCGGCATTTGTAAACATGCCTTTCGTCGTTGAAATAGCTTCGATTCTTTTTTTGTCTGCTTTGGCATCATCGTTCAGCACAAAGCGCATGCGTGTTGCGCAGTGGGTTACTGCGGCAACATTTTCTTTCCCACCAATCGCATCGAGTAGCTCCTTGGCTTGTTTTTCAAATTTTCCCATACGGGTCTCCTTTAAGATAGCATTATATAAATAAAAAAATGACAGTTACAACGTCTTTAACTTGTACGTACAAGTTACTTACAGATTCATTCTACCATAAAAAAAATATTTTGCAAGCGTTTTCTGTTTTTATTTTTATGACTTCCTAATGCCACCTAAACACCTACTAAACCTTAGCAGAAAAGTGCTTAAAATCAGGCATCTCCTCTTGAGATTAGCATGTGTCAAAAAAACGCTTATTGCAGTGATGCAACAAACGCTTTTCTAGTATGAAAATTTAGTGTACTTTATCAAATTAGCTTATTTAGCATCCTCAACCAGTACAAAGACATCATCGATAAGCTGCAAGACTTTTCGGACTTGCTCGTTTTTAACGATAGGTTGTGCACCATGTCTCATAACATCAAAGACATTCTGGTAGAAGGGTACAAAATCAGCAGGTATTGGGTCGATAGCATATTTGACTGTTGCTTCCTCAGATGGGGGGGCCATCGTCTTAGTCAAACCAACACCAGCTTTGATTGGCTTAGGCGCAATGAGATCTGCCTTATTTGTTGCCACGACAAGTTCACCTGATAGATCCCAGTTTTCTATTTTCGCAGCACCATTAAGGCCTTTAACATACCAGCGCGGTAATTGACTATAGTTTGTCGTGCCCACTTCAATTAGGGCACGTATCCCATTCTCAAATGTTAAATAAAGGATGAAGCCATCATCAACCTCATTGCCTAAAATATAGGAGAAGTCAGCTGACATCTGTTTGATGGGACTATCAATTAGCCACAATAGCTGATCGATTAGGTGGACACCCCAATCCAGCAACATGCCACCACCATGCTTTGCCTGCTCTCGCCAGTCACCTGGAATGCCATTTGCACCATGGACACGAGATTCAATCTGGAATAGATCACCTATTTGACCCGTTTGATACAGGTCTCGAATCACGAGAAAATCCGGATCCCAACGGCGATTTTGATGCACCATGAAGGTATTGCCAGTTTCTTTTGCAACCGCTAAGATATCATCGAGTTCAGCAACATTCATGGCAACAGGTTTCTCACAAATGACGTGTTTACCAGCATGAAGTGCGGCAATCGCTATCGTTTTATGGGCATCATTTGGCGTTGCGATTAATACAGCTTCCACTGTCTCATCAGCTAGGACATGTTCCAGACTATCATATACTTTAAGTCCCGCCTCACGCGCACTGTCTTGAGCTGTTTGGGCAATATCATAAACCCCTACGACCTGCACAAGTTCATTCGGCATCAATTCTTTTTTATGATAACTCCCCATTCCACCGTAACCGATGATCACAAACTTAATCGCTGTCATTTTCTTACCTCTTTTATCCTATCTATCTTTTAGTATTAACGCGATGCTAAACTTATTTCACTTGCTCTGATTAGGGTCGCCTAGGGCTGATACATTAGCTTATAACCACCATGGATTTGCTGGTTGATCCTGAATCATCACTGAACGTAAGTTTGTGATCGCACGATTTAAGCCTTCATCAATCGACATGATTGGGTCTTCATGTTCAATACTTAGGACATAGTCATACCCGTAAATCCGTAAGGCTGATACAATATCAGACCACACTTTTAAATCATGTCCACAGCCAACTGACCGGAAAGTCCAGGCGCGTGTTGCGACATTATCATAAGGCTGCATGTCAGTTAAGCCGTGCATATTGATATTGTCTTGATCTAAATAAGTATCCTTGGCATGGAAATGATGTATCGCATTTTTTGATCCTAATATTTTAATCGCAGCGACTGGGTCAATCCCTTGCCACCACAGATGACTCGGATCGAGATTACATCCTATAGCATCACCCGCTGCATCACGCAGTCTTAGCATGGTGTAAGGTGTATGTGCCAAGAAGCCACCATGTAACTCAATACCGATTTTAATCCCAGCAGCTGTTGCTTCCGTGTTGATTCCCTTCCAGTAAGGAATCAATTTGTTGTCCCATTGATAATTATAGGAATCATCATATTCTGTCGGCCAAGGTAATACTGGCCAGTTGACATGCGTATCTGTTGCATTCCCGCCTGCTACACCGGAAAAGCCATTCACAACGGGGACATGCATCAAACTTGCCAGTTTGATTGTTTTGCGTAGTAATTCATCTGCTTCTTTGGCAACATCCGCGAGTGGTGAAATCGGATTATTGTGACAAGATAGGGCTGAAATTTCTAAATTTTTATCTGATAGTCTCGCCAAATAGTCTTTGCGGGCATCACTAGATGCGAGTAATTTATCAATATCTAAGTGGGCATTACCCGGACTACCACCAGTGCCAATTTCGACAGTTTGCAAGCCTTTAGATGCGACTTCAGCTATCATCTCATCAAACGATAAGTTATTAAATAATGGGGTAAAAACGCCTAATTTCATGCCTTAATCTCCTTTTTTTCAAAATGACCATAACTTGGATAACGATTGCCTGTTGGGGCACAAAATGAAACAGCATTCTTGATGATACGCTGTACATTCTTATCATAGTAGCTTGGGTAGGTTTCATGACCTGGTTGGAAGTAGAAAATTTTACCATTACCGCGTTTGTAGACACAGCCACTTCGGAAAATTTCACCACCCGGATACCAGCTAACGAGGACTAACTCATCTGGTGCTGGGATATCAAAGTGCTCGCCATACATCTCTTCCATCTCCAAGTCGATGAAATCACCGATGCCCTGTGTAATCGGGTGTCCAGGGTTAACATTCCAGATACGACAAGGCTGTTCGTCTTCTCGCCATTTCAAATCACATGATGTTCCCATCAATTTCTTGAATAGCTTGGAGAAATGACCTGAATGTAGCACAATCAACCCCATCCCTTCAAGGACACGTTGATGGACACGATCGACAAGGCTATCTGACACCTCATCGTGAGCGATATGTCCCCACCAGAGCAAGACATCAGTATTAGCTAGAATAGCTTCCGTTAAACCGTGTTCTGGCTGATCCAAGGTTGCTGTTGTGATCTCAAATTCATCTTGTAAGAATTCTGCTAGCTGTCCGTGTATGCCTTTTGGATACATGCTACTTACTTTGGGATCCATCAATTCATGTCGATATTCATTCCATATGGTAACTTTAATCATTTACTAACACTTTCTATGCTTTCTGCTATCTACACGGTTATAAGAATACGGGTTGGCCAGTTTCAGCCGACTCATAGATACCTTCTAGTATTTGTGTGACAACTAATGCTTGTTCGGGTTTAACGAGTGGATCTGTATCATTAACAATTGCATCATACCAGCTCTCAGCTTCATTAAAGGCGGGATCATCACCAGCGCCATCATAAAAATCAACGCCACCAGTTTCCAGCTCTATTTTTTTCTCATAAAGCAAGCCATGTTCTTCGCCATTAATGGTCAAGCCACTGTTCATGTCAGCACCAGCTTTTGTCCCCATCAGGGTTGTTTTTGCTTCTTTCACATCTAATGAGTTGATAGCCCAACTTGACTCAAGGTAGATGGTTGCCCCATTTTCCATGACAACAAAGCCAATCGCTGAGTCTTCTACTGTAAATTTTTCTGGATCCCATGGGCCCCATGCATTAGCCGCATTTTTAGTGCCAGATAATTTATGATAGGCATTACCAACCACATATTTAGGGGTGTAGTTGTCCATCATCCAAAGCGTTAAATCAAGAGCATGTGTTCCGATATCAATCAATGGTCCGCCACCTTGGGCTGCTTCATCAAGGAAGACGCCCCAAGTTGGGACTGCGCGACGTCTGATGGCATGTGCTTTGGCTGTATAAACTTCACCAAGCTCACCCGCCTCACAAATCGTATGTAGATATTGCGAATCTGTTCTGAAGCGATTTTGATAGCCAATCGTTAGTTTTTTTCCTGTTCTTTTGGCTGCTTCAATCATCGCCTTAGCTTCTTTTGATGTTTTGGCCATTGGTTTTTCACACATAACATGGCAGCCAGCTTCCAAAGCGGCAATTGTCAACGGGGCATGTGACGAATTTGGTGTTAGGACATGCACCGCATCTAAGTCAAGTTTTAAGAGGTCTTGATAATCTGTAAAGACCAATGCGTCCTCAGTGCCAAATGCTTTTTTGGCTGCCTCAGCACGAGAAACTTCTAGGTCACAAAAAGCGACTAATTCAACGATAGCTAATTTTGAAAGTGCTGGTAAATGCTTACCATTTGCGATACCACCGCACCCAATAATCCCAATTTTCAAGCTCATTTTATCCTCCATATCGCTGTGTAAGCGTTTCATTTGATACCTTTATTTTAGTAAATTTTGCAACTAAATACTTCCCAATTCTCTAACAGAAAGTTCCCATATATTGCGCATCTTTTCTGACTACTAAGACGTGCTATTGACTCACCTTTTTGCCTGTAGTTGCTTTTGGTATTGTAAGGGTGAGATACCTTGTGATTTTTTGAAGACATGATGGAAGGTTTTCACACTTGAAAACCCTGCTTTATCAGCGACGTCTACCATGGGCAACCTTTCCTGACTCAAAATATACCTGGCTTGGTCCAAACGATAGTCACTTAGAAATTGAATAAAAGTTTGACCGATGTGTTTCTTGAAGAAACGCGTGAAATAGTAGGGACTAAAGCCGACCAAGTCACTAATCGTTTCAAGCGTAATATCTTCTTGAAAGTGGGTTTCAATGTAGCCAAATATTTTATTTAAAAGCACCAAATCTTCCTTGTATTTAACTTCGGAATGATTGAGCATTGGCTTACTAGAAGAACCCTGTGGCAACTCCTCCAAAAACATACCCATGAGTTGCATCAGATAACCCAGCTGCAAGTAAGGTACCGCAAGTGAGTTGGATCGTGTTGTCTCAAATAAGGTATCCAGCAAGTCTGCTGCAGTTTGGGCTAGTGCATTTGGCCAGGACTTGCTGCACGTTTGAGCTGTTTCAAATAAGGCGATTAATTGTAATTGGCTGATGCCTAATAGCTTCTCATCAAATATAGCCAAATCAAACTGGTAAACATAACGGGCACTATCAGGTGATGACAGAAATGAATGCGTTGCACCACTCGGAAAAATGATGAGTTCTTTTTCTGCTAACCCGATAATCTCATTTTGATAGGCAATATTGACACAGCCTTTTGTCACATAGATAATTTCCACTTCCTTATGAAAATGTGGAAAACTTGCTAAGGTATTCTCATTCTCAAACATTTTTAAATTAATCGGACTGTCATATTCAACCAACTCGATGTACTTACTCATTGCCACTCCTATTTTTATCACTTAAATTGCGATCACTTAACTTGAACCTATGCTATTTTTCATCAATTTGTTGGCGCCTAATAGGGGGCTAGTATACCTATTTAACAGCACCATCTGCCATGCCTTTGATAATTTGTTTTTGCAAAAAGATGAACAAGATGATTACTGGAATCACCGTGATCAAGACTGCTGGAAACATGAGATCCCATGGTACTGAATAGGGGCCATCTTTCATTTTTGCGTAATACAAGGCTAAGGTTAAGGTTTTGTTCTCAGAGTCTCCTAACACTAGGAAAGGCAAGAGATAATCATTCCAAACCCACATGGCATTGAGGATGATAACTGTCACCGTAGTCGGTCTCACAAGCGGCATAACGATTTTAAAGTAGACTTGAAAGACATTTGCACCATCTATGATAGCAGCTTCTTCCAAGGACACTGGGACACTCTTCATAAATCCATGATATAGGAAGGTTGACATGGCCAGACCAAAACCGCCATACATAATGATGAGGCCTGGGACATTTTTCAAGCCAACACTTTCAAACATCGAAATCAAGGGATACATGACTGCTTGAAATGGAATAAGCATGGATGCTGTGAAAACCAAGAGGATAATCATAGCTAGTTTGCTCTTCACGCGCACCATCATCCATGCGGCACTTGATGATAGTAAGACGATGAAGGTCACTGCTAGGACTGTGATTATCACCGTCAAAATAAATGATGGAACCAAATTGATTTGCGTCATGGCATTTGAGATGTACTTAAAGGTAATCTCTTTGGGCAATGCCAAAGGGGAGTCCACGATTTCAGCTTGTGACTTAAAGGAATTCATGAACATGAAAGCAATCGGAAAGATTGTAACTAACCCCATCACTAAAAGGACGAGAAACATGACAACCTTACCTAATTTTTGACCTGCTGTTTCTACTGAATGGTTCATTGCATCTCCACCTCTTTACCTTTCAAAATAACAGTTTGCGTGATTGAAATTGCAGCTACAACAAGGAAGAAGATAACTGCCTCAGCTTGGGCAATACCGTAGTTGCCGTTTGTATCACTTGTTACTTTTAGTACTTGTGCTGCTAACATCCTATAGCCCTGTGGTGCATTATTTGTCAAGGCAATATTTTGGTCGAGTAGCATGAAACATCTAGACAGGACAAGGAAGAAAACGATTGTAAAACTTGGGACCAACATCGGAACCGTGATTTTGAAAAATTTTTGGAAGGCATTGGCACCATCTATAGATGCCGCCTCATAATAATCATCTGAGATATTGGCTAATCCAGTCGTATAGATAACCATCATGTAGCCAGACATTTGCCAGACTGCCATGATCAAAATCGCAAACATCAGTTTGTTGGGGTCTTTATCTGTCATGTAAGTCAAGAATTTAATCGGTAACACGCCATCTTTGCCAAATAATACTTTGGTAAAGATATTGTTAAAGATGAAAAGCCAGATAAAGCCGAGTGATAAGCCACCAAGTAAGTTAGGTAGGAAAAACGTGGCGCGGAAGATGCCGACAGCTTTTCCGATAGCATTGACTAACAGCGCTTGTGCTAAAGCAACAATATTGACGGCAATAACAGCTAGAACAGTGAATTTCACTGAGAAAAAGAAGGCTGATCGGAATGACTCTTGCTTAAATGCAGCCAGGTAGTTTTTCAAGCCAACAAAGGCCTCGAAAGGATTTGTTGTCCGCCCATTGGCTCCCATGAAAAACGAGCCACGCCAACCAGTAAACGAATAGAAGATACCGATGATAAATGGCACCAAAACGACGATTAGGAAAACGGCAACAGCTGGCAAAACAAATGGAAAGAACCATTTTCTATATAATTTTGACATTAACTCACCTCATTTAGTTGGACCACAAGTCATGATAAGCATGTATCAGATATTACTTGTGATACCTCTAGTATCTGGAATAGATACAATTTTTGCATAAGTAATTAAGCCTTTACTTTTTAAATTAAATACCCATACTGTATCAACAATATGGGTACTCAATCTCTTTTTAAGATGTGGTACTTAATTATTTACCACTTTGCTCCTTAAAGTCTACCCAAGTTTTAACTGATTTATCAACGTAGTTATCATAGTCTTTTTCAGTCCAGTTCGCTTTGGTCATGTAATCTTTTTTCAAGACATCACCGATCGTATCATTAAATGAGCCAGGTGTACCATCAAATGGATTCCCAAGTGTTGGGCCTGCTGCAACATATGACGCAATTGCGTTGTTGAGTTTGTTTGGAGAAGTCGTATCTTTCAAGTCATTGTACATGATGAATCCAGCTTCTTCTTTGAGGAATTTTTTACCTCTATCAGACGTATAAAGCCATACTAGGAAGTCAGCTGCAATTTTTTGTTGTTTCTTGCTGACTTGTTTGTTAACGATAAAGTAATTTGGTACGAATGCTGGAATCGTTGTATTAAACTGTTTGGCATCACGTCCTTTAACTTTGATATCGCTGTCTTGCACTGGCCATTTGATTGGGACTAAATCCATTGTGTCAATAATTTGTTTATTGATTTTTAACAAGTTTGGATAAATCCAGTTACCTTGTTTAAGGAATACCCCTTTGTGAGCAACAAAGTTGGCAAGTGACGCATCATAGCTACCTGTTGCACTATCGATGAAGTCAGGGCCACGTTTGACTGGGCCGTTTTTACCAGCCATATAAGAATATTCAAAGTCAAGACCTTTGATTTCAGATTTCAATGCTGATTTGGCATCTTTAATGCCTTCATCTCCTTTAGCATAGTAAGCTTCAGAAACATTTTTAAAGACAGCATTTAGTGGGAGTGACACCCAGTGGTTTTGATAGGTCCAAATTTCAGCTCCAGATTCAACAAAGACACCATTCAATTCTTTAGCTAATCCTTTTTTCTCTGAGGCAAGTGTATAAGGATGACCATTAACAGTTACCGTTGAAACAGTGCCATCTTTGATGTAAGCATCAACTGCTTTGACAAATGCTTGCCACGCCTCGTAATTTGGTTCTGCCTTCAAGTCTGCAACTAAGGCATCTGTATCCCCCTCAAATAGATCTTTCAAGACAGTTTTATCTACTTGGTAGCCATAGCCTTCAATATTATAAGGCAAGCCAAAGTTCTCTCCTTTTTTAGCTGTCAATCGTTGCGCGTCAGGAATTTCATCTGCTAGTTTCTTAAGTTTAGCGTTATCAAGTTTGTTGATATCTTGCATGTAATCGCCAGAATCAGGACCCCAGTTTGTTAGGGTACCAGATGAGAAAATGGTTGGTGGTGTTTTCGAGCTAAATTCAGTTGTCTGTACCTCGTTGCCATTTGTTGTGCCGACTGATAGCGTATACGTTTTGACCTTAATATTATTTTCTTTGCCGTATTCTTCAACTACCTTTTTCAAAGGATCTGCAATTTCTCCTTTGCCATTAAAGACATATAAGAAATCATCTCCACCACTTTTAGAACTTGCATTACCGCAAGCCGCTAGTGATGTTATAGCCGCAACCGTCAGCAAGCCCAACCCTAATTTTTGCCATCTCTTCATCGTATTCTCCTTCGATAAATGGGACTAGTCACTATGACAAGTCTGTTAAAAATTTTATGTCAACCGTTTTCATATTGTGCAAATTTTTTTAACAATAGCAACTGATCATGATAGGTAACATGACTAGCCTATTGTCAAATAATTCTCCACAACCACCTATAAAGCTTAACCTCCTCTCGAAAAGCAAGCGCTTTCATTTCTTTATACTTGCATTTTACTATACTTATTTGACTATGTCAACCCTTTTCATAAATTGTATGATAGCCTACTCAACCACTGCAGTGTCTGCAATACGTGTCAGTATCTCTTATTTTTCTAATATAAATTAAGCGTTTTTATACATAATAAATAGTGTATAAAAAAATCCTAAACCTAGGATTCAAAATAGCTTAAGCAGTGCCTCTAATTATCAGTTTCGTTTTTAATTCTGGTTTTTCTGGTAAAGCCTTGTGTTCAATATGTGCAATCATTACTGTCGCTACATACTCTCCCAGCTCCTGAATTGGTTGGCGGATAGTCGTCAAGCCTGGATATAGTACTTCAGCAATAGGTTGATCATCAAAGCCGATGATGGCAAGTGTTTCCGGTACTTTAATATTTAAAAGATGACATTGGCTTAAAATCCCTGATGCGACCTCGTCACTGATGACTAAAACCGCATCTGGTTTATCGTCACCCATTGCTAAAATATCCGTTAAGGTACTTCGACCATCACCTATTGATGCGCGACGTAACAAGACATAATCCCAGTTAAGGTCAATGTTAAATGCCGTTAGCGCTTCATGATAGCCTGCAATTCTAGGATCAACATGTATCCTGCTTGGTTTATTAGCAGATACATAAGCTATTTTCCGATAGCCTTTAGCCAGTAAATAATAGGTCGCTTCATACGTTGCCTTTTTTTCATCAATCCGGATAAGCGGAATATCTTTATCACCGAGATAGCGATTACAAACAACAATTTTTCCGCTTTCAATCAGTTTTAATACCTCAGGACTATCATTGTCAAGACTGGTCATGATCAAGCCATCTAGCTGTCGTTTTTTTAGCATTTCGATAAACTTCTGCTCACGGTCAGCTTCTTCTAAAGTCTGCAAAACAACAATTTGATAGCCAGCTTGATAGGCTACTTTCTCAATCGCATCTACCAAATAAGTAAAAAAAGGATTGGTCACAAAAGAGATGATGACACCAATGAGTTTTGTGCCTTTCCCTCTCAACTGTTGTGCCACATTATTAGGATAGTAGTCTAACTCTCTCATCACGTCAAAGATTTTCTTTTTTGCTTTATCCGATACATAGGGATGATCATTAATTGCTCTAGAAATCGTAGTGATAGAGTACCCTGTTTTTTCTGCTACATCACTTATTTTCGCCATATTTTGCCTCTTCTCCGATTACTTGTTATCAATACATAGCTTTATTATAGCTAAATAATTCAGAAAAGTGTCAGTTAACTGATATCGTTTTCAGTTTTTATGAAAAAAAACGATCAAATCGTTTTTCATCTCGTTTATTGCCATTCTCCAGCTAATATCTGTGTTATCGCATGAGCCACACCATGATCTGTGTTTGTCAGGGTGACCTGCTTAGCAACTGTTTTAACCGCTGCTTCAGCATTTTCCATAGCGATACTGAGCCCCACAGCTTCTAGCATACTGACATCGTTAAAGTTATCGCCCAGAGCAGCAACATGCTGCAAAGAAACCCCTAGCATATCTGTCATTTTCTCAAGTGATGCACCCTTATGCGCCTCTATATGATTGACTTCGATGTTATTAGCACCTGAGGAAGTGACATGCAAGCCAGCAATTTGGGCTAATTCTGCCTTAGCTAAACGCAAATTAGCTGCATTAATTTCCCCTATAGCAAATACTTTCAGTACCTTAATTTCAGGATTTTCCAATACTGAGTTAAAACTGTCAACATGTGAGATAGGTAAAGTCGACATATGACTTTTAGCATTCTCAAATGCTTGCGCTTCAGATAGGTTGGGTGAGATACTTTTTAACCAATTAGCTACGCTGGCAATTCTATCTGCTAAATTTTCAGTAAACCCACCTTGATTGGTAAATAACTCAAAATAAATCTGATGTTGCCGTAAAACAGGGATTATCTTAGCTATTTTGTCCGTTTCGATAGCAAGTGTAAAGGTATTTTGTCCAGTTGCATCGAAAATCTGTGCACCGTTTGAGGTAATGAATCGACACCTAATATTTGCGGCGTCCAAGATTGGTTTTGCTTCTTCAATAGAACGACCTGTTGCCACAACAAATTCAATACCAGCAGCCTGCGCTTTTTTGATAGCTGTAATGTTGGCTTCAGAAATTTCCATTTCACCATTTAGCAAGGTACCATCCATATCTGACGCAATCAGTTGTATCATCATCTTCTCCTCTAGAAATTGTTTCTTAGTTATGTCTATTTGCTGACTATCTGTTTAAATAAAAAAAAGATAACACATCAACAAGCCAAGGCTTGCTTAATTTTTAACAAATATCCTTATTTATAAAACGTTTACATCTTATTCTACCATATTTTAAGTTGATTTTTGGTAAAATATAGGTATGAAAAAATATGAAAAAATTTTATATGACTTAGAAGATAAGATAAAAAATAAGGCATTCAAAGAAAATGAACTCCTACCGAGTGAAAACGAATTGGTCAAGTACTACGATGCAAGCCGTGCAACTGTCCGACAAGCCTTAAACATATTAGAGGAGAAAGGCTTAATTCAGAAGCAAAAAGGACGTGGATCCGTTGTGATTGCCTCAAGTAAGCTCAACTTTCCCATATCTGGATTGACGAGTTATAAAGAATTACAGGCATCCTTGGGTTTTGAAAGCATTACACATGTTGTGGTTTTTGAAAAGCTAATCATCGATCAGGAATTAGCCAGTCAAACACTTTTTAAAAAAGGGACTGCTGTTTGGCATATTCTACGTACTAGGCAGATTGATGGAAAAGCTGTCGTCCTAGACCGTGATTTTATCAAGTATGCTATTGCGCCTGATATGACACGTGAGGTTGTTGCTGATTCTCTTTATCACTATCTTGAAAATCAACTTAATGTTGACATTTCTTTTGCACAAAAAGAAATCACGATTGACTTTGTCAATGATCAAGACAAGGCACTGCTAGATCTAAATCCACTAGACAGGCATGTTGTCAGTGTTAAAAGTCATGTCTTTCTGAATGATGCAACTATTTTTCAGTATACAGATAGTCGGCATCAGGTCGACAAATTTCAATTTACTGAATTTGCCAGACGGCAAAAACGCTAATGCGTTTAGATAATATTGACTTTTTTAAATATTTCGAGACAAATTATTTGCAATCGCTACATTTTAGATTATAATAATAGGTGTTACACATATTGTTCAAACAATCACGATACAAGTTCCAATCGATTTGTATCAAAAGTAGCTTAAAAAGAAAAGGAAGTTTACTACCTATGAAAACTGTTATTATCGGTTCAAATCACGCAGGGATTGCTGCTGCAAATACTCTTTTAGACAATTACCCGGGTAACGAAGTTGTCTTGATTGACCGCAATACTAACCTTAGCTATCTTGGCTGTGGTACAGCACTTTGGGTTGGCCGTCAAATCGACGGTTACGAAGGGCTCTTCTACACAAACAAAGAAGACTTTATCAAAAAAGGTGCTAAAATCTTTTTACAATCAAGTGTGACTAACATTGACTTTGATGGTAAAGTCGTTCATTTTGAAGATGAATCTGGTAACCCGACAACAGAAAGCTATGACAAATTAGTTTTAGCGACAGGTAGTAAACCTATCGTGCCAAACATTCCTGGTAAAGACCTTGATGGGATTCATTTCCTAAAACTTTTCCAAGAAGGACAAGCTGTTGACCATGCTATGTCTTCTGAAGGTGTTAACACAGTTGCCGTTATCGGTGCTGGTTACATCGGTGTTGAGATTGCTGAAGCTGCTAAACGTCGTGGTAAAAACGTCCTCTTGTTTGACGCGATGCCAACTTCTCTTGCGTCATACTATGATCCTGAATTCACTGAACGTATGGATGCTAACCTTGAAAAACATGGTATTGAACTTCACTTTGGTGAACTTGCAACTGAATACAAAGGTGACACACGTGTGACACAACTTGTTACTGATAAAGGTAGCTATGATGTTGATATGGTCATTAATGCGATTGGCTTCACAGCTAATTCTGATCTTGGTCGTGAACATTTAGATACATTCAGAAATGGTGCTTACCTTGTTGATAGTCATCAAAAAACAAGCGACGATAGTGTTTACGCTGTTGGTGACTCAGCAACAATCTACTCAAACGCACTAGAAGCAACAACTTATATCGCACTTGCAACAAATGCTGTACGAAGCGGTATCGTTGCTGGTCACAATATCGGTGGTACAGTCCTCGATGGTATCGGTGTACAAGGTAGTAATGGTATTTCTATCTTTGGTTACAACATGGTATCAACTGGTTTATCAGTAGCTGCTGCTGCTAAAAACAACATCGACGTCGACTATACTGATTATGAAGACTTACAAAAACCAGGTTTCATCAAAGAAAATGGTGCTGTTAAAATTCGTATCGTCTACGAAAAATCTTCTCGTCGCATTGTTGGTGCACAACTTGCTTCTACAGAAGATATCTCTGCTAATATTCATATGTTCAGCCTTGCAATCCAAGAGCATGTAACAATCGATAAATTGAAATTACTAGATATCTTCTTCTTACCACATTTCAACCAACCTTATAACTACATTACAATGGCTGCTTTAAAAGCTAAATAATATAACACAAAAAAAAGAACTAAATCATCATGATTTAGCTCTTTTTTTGTATGCTATATTTTAATCAGGCACATCAGATATCACAAAATTCTCTGATACCATCATGAAAGGTAACTAATTGGTCAACGCCTTGCGCTTTTAACCATGGCTTCAACTCATCAAAGGCAAGTTGGTAATGTGACAGTTTATGACCATCTGATCCTAGCGTGAACAATTTCCCACCCAGTTTTAAAACAAGTTCCAGAGCATAGGCATAGAGCGGTAGATGATGATACAAGTGTGTGGACTTGGCATTAATTTCAAACGCTAGGTCTGCAGCTATCATTTTCTGAAAGATAGCGAGTAATTGATCTTCGTACTTTTCTAAATCAGAGCGGCTGATATCAAATAAGCGAATACCATAATCAAAATGTGCTAGGACGTCTGCTTGAATCAGATGATTACGGTCAATAGCCACACTTAACTCGGACAGATACTGGCTAAAGACAAGGTCAAAATCCATATCGGCAACATAATCATCCAAATAATCAAATTCCCCATTATGATGTACGGATAATAATTTCAGATCATATGCTTTGTCTGCTAGGTAGCTTACTATTTCAGCCTCTTTAGGTTGATAATAGCCGATTTCGATTCCTTTTAAGACACGGTTGCCATAGTCTCGATTCAGTTGGGCGATTTCAGATGCGTATTGTCCATAATCTGGGGCATCCGTTTGACCTGTCACTGGATTAGCCACATCAAAGTGTTCAGTCGTTACGACATAACCTGTCGAATTTTCTAAATAATCGATGAAATTTGCTTGTGAATCATAAGAGAAATGCGTATGTAAATGTTGATCATAATATAACGGCATGACGGTTTCCTTTCAAGAAAAACCTACAGCTGTAGGTTTTGTCTTTATCTAATTTCAGCACCAAATTCAACTAGTTTTTTCGTAATTTTAGTCACTGCTGCTGTGATTTCATCATCAGTTAACTGATTTTCAGCTGATTGGAAAGTTAAGGTATAGGCTAACGATTTTTTATCGCTTGCCACATTTGCTCCCATATAGACATCAAACAGGTCTGCCTTGATTAACGTCTTAACCTTACTTGACGCAATCACATCTAGAATCGCTTGATTGGTCGTCACACGATCAACCAGAAGAGCGATATCACGTCTAGAAGCTTGGAACTTAGGAATATCAGTGAAAATCACTTGCTCTGGTAAATTAGCTAACAGAGCTGATAAATCGAGATTTGCCACATAAGTTTCAGAAATATCATAGGCTTTAGCCAGAGTTGGATGGACTTGACCTAGGAAACCAACTTCAACATCACCGATTAGGACACGAGCTGTACGACCAGGATGCAATTCAGTAATCGATTGGTCTGCTTCAAAACGGACATTGTCAAATTGAAGTAATAGCGTTTCAACAATACCTTTAATCGTGTAAAAATCATACGTTTTACCAGTGAGTGCAAAGGCAACTTGTGGTAATTCTGTAGGACGATTATCTGTTTCATTGCCAAGTTTAGCAAAGACTTGCCCAACTTCATAAAGTGCTAAGCTATCGTTGCCACGTGCTAAATTATAATGTACGATATCGAGAATCCCACTGATCAAATTCACTCTTAGGGTGCTACGTTCCTCGCTCATCGGCATAGCAAGTGCTGTCAGATGTTCAGTCGGTAATTTGGTAAATTGTACTGCTTTTTCTGCTGTCGTCAGTGAATACGAGATGATTTCAGAAAGGCCAGCACCTTCGAGTGTCGTGCGGACATCTCGTGCAAGTTGTTGTGCCTTTGTTAATTCACCGATAGTACTACCAGCTTGTGGTAGGGTATTTGGGATATTATCATAGCCATAAATCCGTGCAACTTCTTCTATCAAGTCAGCTTCTATGGCGATATCCCAACGGCGTGGTGGTACTGTGACATCAAATTTTTCATCTGTAACAGTCGTTGTAAACCCAAGTCTATCAAAAATCGCAACAACTTCTGCTTGATTGAGTGTCAAGCCAAGTGAGCGGTTAATCTTAGCAAGTGTAATCGATACTGTCACATCTTTGGCAGTAAAGTCATTGCTAGATACGATACCTGAAGTGAGTTGACCACCCGCAAGTTCAACGATCATCGCTGCTGCATAGTCAAGTGCTGTCGTCACGTCTGCTTGGTTGGTCCCTTTTTCAAAACGTGCACTTGATTCTGAACGCAGGTTGAATTTCTGTGATGTTCTACGGATACTTGTACCTTGGAAAATAGCTGATTCTAGGGCAACAGTTGTTGTCTTAGCAGTCATTTCAGTGTCTTTACCACCCATGACTCCCGCGAGAGCGACAGGTTTCCCAGCTACTGTGATAACGATATCATCAGCTGATAGGTCTCGTTCGATATCATCTAAAGTCGTCATTTTTTCAGCTTGTTTAGCTTGACGAACGACAACTTTTTTCTCTTCAAATTGATCATAGTCAAAGGCATGTAGCGGTTGTCCAAAGTATAAAAGTACAAAGTTCGTCACATCAACGACATTGTTGATTGGGCGAATGCCTTCATTCATCAAGCGATTTTGCAACCACTGCGGACTTGGGGAAACTGTTACATTTTCGATCAAGCGCAAATTATAAGTCAATGCCTTGTCTGTTTCCACTGCAACAGCAAGTTTATCACTGGTTTTTACAAGAGACTCGCTCAATACTTTTTCATCAAAGTTTACAGTTTTATTTTCATAGATGGCCGCAACTTCATGGGCCACACCACGCATAGACAGTGCATCTGCACGGTTGGGTGTGATCGAGAGTTCAAGCACTTCATCATGCATCTCTAAATAATCAAAGATGTCGTCTCCGTTTGTGGCATCAGTTGGCAAATAATAGATACCTTCGGCAAATGCTTTTGGGACAACATTTTCAGGGAAGCCAATTTCTTGGAGACTACAAATCATCCCAAGACTTTCGACACCACGGATTTTGCCTTTTTTGATTTTGTGATTACCAGCAATTCTCGCACCTGGTAACGCAACGATGACTTTGATACCTGCTTTAATGTTTTCTGCGCCACAAACGATTTGTGTTGGTGCAGCTTCACCAATGTTCACTTGACAAATATTGAGATGTGTTTCAGGTATTGCCTCAGTTGATAGGACTTCCCCGACAACTAATTTAGAGAGACCTGCTGAACGGACGTCAACACCCTCGACTTCAATCCCGCTCGTCGACATTTTTTCTGATAGGTCATGTGCTGGTACATCGATATTGACCAGTTCTTTTAACCACTTATATGATACTTGCATTGTATTTCTTCTCCTTAACCAATAAACTGTTCTGATAGACGGGCATCACCAAGATAAAATCCACGAATATCATTAATGCCGTATCGTAACATGGCAATCCGTTCTTGTCCTAACCCAAAGGCAAAGCCTGAGTATTTTGTGCTATCGATACCAGCCATCTCAAGAACATTGGGATGGACCATTCCTGCACCTAATACTTCAATCCAACCAGTAGATTTACAGACATTACAGCCTTTACCGCCACACTTGAAACATGAGATATCTGCTTCTACTGATGGTTCAGTAAATGGGAAATAACTTGGACGTAAGCGAATTTTGCGTTCCGCACCGAACATTTTTTTAACCAGCATATCCAGCGTGCCTTTGAGGTCACTCATGGCGATGTTTTCATCAATCACAAGACCTTCTATTTGATGGAACTGATGACTATGCGTTGCATCATCTGTATCACGACGATAAACACGTCCTGGTGAGATCATTTTAAGGGGACCAGTCGTAAAGTCATGGGCATCCATGGTACGGGCTTGTACAGGGCTTGTATGCGTTCTCAGTAGCACTTCAGGTGTGATATAGAAAGTATCTTGCATATCACGCGCTGGATGATCTTTAGGTAGATTCATGCGTTCAAAGTTATAGTAGTCAGTCTCAACTTCATAGCCATCAACGATTTTATAGCCCATGCCTAAGAAAATATCTTCGATTTCCTCTGTTGTTTGGGTCAGGATATGACGATTTCCTTTTGCTACTTTTTTACCGGGTAAAGTCACATCAAGTGATTCATTGGCTAATTTTTGGGTGATAATCGCTGCTTCAATCACAGCTTTTTTAGACTCTAGTAAGCCCGTGATTTCATCACGTAGCTCATTTGCGAGTGCCCCAATTTTTGGTCGTTCTTCATTTGTTAAGTCTTTCATCCCCTTTAGGATGTCTGTTAACTCACCTTTTTTACCAAGTACAGCAACACGTAGATCATTCAATGTTTTCTCATCAGCAATTTCTGCTAATTTAGCTAATGCTACTGTCCGCAATTCAGCGATTTTGTCTTGTAAACTCATAATTCCCTTTCAATATAAATACCGCAGTCCCACTCCATGTAAAGGAGCGAAAACCGCGGTACCATCCTAATTTCTAGATAAACATCTAGCTTAATTATCATTATTCAACTATTAACATGAAGTGAACTTCACAAACCTTCCCCTAAATGGGTCTCAGACATGCCCATTCTCTCTGTCAAGTTATCAGTTTGCTACTCTTTTCAATATACTTTAAATCATACTAAATTTTTAGGGGTCTGTCAATCTTTCTAACTTTTCCCTACCTTTACTTCTGGGCGCCATAACCCCACTTTACTATCAAAAGCAGGGGGGCGCTTTCTTGATTTTATGATGCGGGATTACTTAATCTCTTTATGGTTAAAGACGATATTTAAGATGATGGCAACAAGAGTTGCGATGACGATCCCATTGTTCAAAAACATAGCGACGGTAGTAGGCAGCGCTTGAAAGAGGTTTGTGCCGTTAAAGCCAACACCTGCAGCAACTGACATGGCAGCAATCAAGAGATTATGCTCATTATTAAAATTAACTTGTCCTAACATGCGAATGCCTTGAATCGTGACCATACCAAACATGACAAGCATGGCACCACCCAAAACAGGACTAGGGATAATTTGTGCGACGGCCCCGAACTTAGGTAGTAGGCCTAGTAAAACAAGAAAACCTGCTGTATAGAAAATCGGGCGTCGTGTCTTAATTCCTGATAATTGGACTAAGCCAACATTTTGTGAAAATCCTGTATAGGGAAAAGTATTAAAGATACCACCTAAGGCAACGGCAAATCCTTCTGCACGGTAGCCATTTCTTAAACGTGTTTCTGTAATTTCCTCGCCAGTAATATCTGAAAGCGCCAGATAGACACCTGTTGACTCAACCATAGACACTAAAGAAATGATGGTCATCATCAAAATAGAGGATAAATCAAATATTGGTTTACCAAAGAAAAATGGCGTTGGCACATGTAAGATGGGTGCTTGGGCAATCGGTGAAAAATCAACGATACCCATAAATACTGCAACAATGGTCCCAACAATCAGGCCGATTAAAATGGCGATGGAGCGAATGAAGCCTGTCGTCAGGGCATGAATGACTAAGATAATCAAGATGGTCAAGACAGCAAGTATGACACTAGACAGCTGTGGTTTAGGCACATTATTACCCATGTTACCCATCGCTACTGGCACCAAGGTCAGACCGATTGTCGTAATTACACTACCTGTGACGAGTGGCGGAAAGAATTTGCGAACTTTTGAAAACACACCAGAGATGAGGATGACGATAATCCCTGATACGATGATAGACCCAAATATGGCACCTGATCCCAGTTTTGCACCTATGATAGATAGTGGCGCGACCGATTGGAAGGCAACACCTAGGACAACGGGTAAGCCAATCCCAAAATATTTGTTGACCTGAAGTTGTAGGAATGTCGCAACACCACACATGAAGATATCTGTCGAGATCAAGTAGGTCAACTCTTTAGAGGAGTAACCGAGTGCACCGGCGATCATAATCGGCACGAGAATCGATCCTGAATACATGGCTAAGAGATGTTGCAAGCCTAAAACAGCTGACTTTGAGTGTTTCATTTCTTGATTTTGATTGGTCATTAAAGGTCAGCCTCCGTGAACACGACTTGACCTTGATCAAATCCAGCAATTCTAGCCAAGCTGAAAACAGGTATGCCGGTTTCTTCCACCAAGGCACGGCCAGTTTGAAACGATTTTTCAATCACAATACCGACACCAGAGATTTTTGTATTTGCAGCTTTTAAAATGCTGATCAAGCCAAGCGCAGCTTGCCCGTTAGCTAAAAAATCATCTATAACCAAAACATTGTCAGTTTCAGATAAAAATTTCCGAGAAATTTGGATCGTTGACGTGATTTTCTTGGTAAAAGAATAAACATCTGCCGTTAAAAGCTCATCCGTCATAGTCACATTTTTTGCTTTCTTAGCAAAGATCATGGGCACATCGAGTTCTTCTGCGACATAGGCAGCAGGGACATTACCACTCGCTTCTATCGTCACCACTTTAGTGATACCTGCATCTTTGAACTTTTCCGCAAAGACTTTACCGATTTGACGCATCAACTTAGGGTCAACCTGATGGGTTAAAAAACTATCGACTTTGAGAATGTCTGCACCTAAAACAGTGCCATCTTGCTTAATTCTTGAGATTAAAGAGTCCATATCCAACTTTCTAGAAATAAAAAAAACTTCACGCCAAAACGCAAAGAGACCTTCTCTTTGCTTATTGTTTGACATTACGGTGTCAAGTAGAGACGCTCGACCAATTTCGAGCATAAATAAGCTAATATAATATGATAATAAATTATGTAAAAAAATATCCTGTAATGCCAGAAATCAGAATCGAACTGACGACCTTCACCTTACCATGGTGCTGCTCTACCGACTGAGCTATTCCGGCAACTTGCTTGTGACACGAATAGGTATAGCATGATACCTGCTCATGCCGATTGTAGGAATCGAACCTGCGACCTGCTCGTTACGAGTGAGCTGCTCTACCAACTGAGCAAAATCGGCGAAGATAGCTTAACCTTTTTAGACATTAGCCTATTACCACTTAATCACTTATCGTTTCTGATCAAGTTAAGGCAAAGAACATCTAAAAATGAAGCAATTCAACTACCTTTCTATTTTACCCAAATTTAGGCGTTTTGACAAGAATAAGTTGTCAAAGAGACATAAAATTTTCGACCTGTTCTCTTTGTTTGAGTTGTTCGGCGATAAATGCCTTTGGCGCATCAAAAGAAACCGTGTCGAAGGTTTGATCGATAATGGGTAGCGCCGACTGATAATTATCTTCTGAAACTAAGTGAATATAACCAAATACGATCAGTGCCTGAACAAAAATATCAGGTTTTTTATTTTTAACGATGTCCTTTTTTAGGAACTTCAAGAGAAAGGTTGTCATATATTTGAGTGCATATTCTGGATCGATATCCCCAATTAAGTCAAATACCTCTTGTTCAACTACTGAAAGTGCTACACGTTTCTCCACATGATAAAAATAATTTGCTAGGCTATCATCAGTTCGTGCAAAATTAGATGCTAGATGTAACTGAATTGAATTTGTCTGATTTGACAGTGTCTGTTGCATTTGAGAGGCATTGAGTGCAGCCATCAGCTCAGACCCTTCCACCACAAAAAATGGATCTGCAAAGATAAGTGTTTTGGGTACTGACACAGGTAAGTTAAGGGCAAAGTCTTCGTCTCCAAAAACTTGAAAGTTGTTGGTGTAGCGCTTATCAAGACGTGAAATAAGACCTGCTTGGACAAAATTTTCGATTTGACGTTCTAAATTTTTCTCACTGTTAAAAGCCGCTTTTATTTTTCGTAAGGTCACATCTTCATGATTTGCTAAAAATGTAATTAATGCCTGAAAAAATGGCGTTTCTGTAAGTTTGGTATGGTTAAATATTTTAATCGACATGTCGTAGACTTCCTATATATTCTAAATCATTTAGCGTGACTTGATTGCTAAGTAAGGGTTTTTGTAGACCTATGGCATGGCTGAATACCATACCCGTTTTTTGACGGGATAGCCTCTTGCCATTTTCCAAGGATAATCGTGACATAAAAAAAATGCGCTCAAGCGCACTTTTATAAACCGTAGCTGTGCTGTCTTCACTTGCGCTCGATAGACAGTAACAAAACTTACAGGTTGTATTTTTTGTTGAAACGGTCCACACGGCCGTCGGCTTGTGTGAATTTAGCTTTACCAGTGTAGAATGGGTGTGAATCTGATGATGTTTCCACACGGATCAATGGGTAAGTGTTCCCATCTTCCCACTCAACAGTTTCTTTAGAGTTCTTAGTAGAACCGCTCAAGAATTTGTAGCCTGTTGAAGTATCCATAAATACAACTGGTCCATAATTAGGATGGATGTCTGCTTTCATGTTCGATATTTCCTTTCTGCCTTGGTCTGTTTGCCAGTCCAAAGTAATCAATACTAAGCTATTTTACCAAAAAAACGGCTGAGTTTCAAGTCCTAAATCTCATGATAGCTAGCTAATTTAGTAAACCCCAGTATAACAGTCAACTTAAAGGGGTTGAGACCATAAAACAAGATTACACACATGGTTTAAATTTGATTATTGACAAATAAACCCATGTTATTCTCTATTTTATCAACGACTTTTTAAGTTATCGTCATTTTAAATCGTTGAGATTTTCTCTATTGCTTTGAGTTCCCTATTCTCCATGTCCAAAGTAAAATGGAGCATGTCAAGATTACCTATGCCATGTAGCTGCTCAATTTGAGAAGCAGTTGATACCGATTTCATCAAGGTTGAGATGGCAGCACCGTGACTGACACAAAGCAGGGTCTTGTATGCCTCGTTGTATTGACATATTGTGAGCAACGTCTCTTTTAATCTATTACTCAAAGTTTCCCACGACTCCCCTCCAAATGGGACAAAGAACTCACGTCGTTTAGAGATGACTGGTTCAAGATATTGCGGTTGCCCTTCATAAACGCCAAAATTTTGTTCCTTAAGTCCTTTTAATTGCCTGTAGGATGTATTAGGAAAAATAAGCTCAAGTGTATCACAAGCTCTCTCTGAGGTAGACGAAAAATAGGCATCGAATTTAACCGGAAAATTTTCAAAAAATATTTTTGACTGTTTTGCTTGGTTGATCCCATTTAAGGTCAATGGGGAATCACTCCAGCCTTGTGTTCTACCTTGTACATTAAATAAAGTTTCACCATGCCGAATCATATAGATGTCTCTAATCAACTCTCCACCTCCGAAAGTAAGCGTTATCACATTGATAATTATACTCCTTTTATACACGCTCTTCAAACATTAATCAGCAGATACAACGATTTGAAGAAAATAAAAAAAGAACAAATTGCTTTGCTCTCTTGTATCTAGGCACTTTATGCTTAACCTGTGACAAGCATAAAAATCAATTTTCATCAACTAATTTAATATCAACACCCAGTGCTGTCATTTTCTCAATGATATTATCATAGCCACGTAGGATGAACTCAACATTTGAAATCTTAGTTTCACCACTGGCGATAATCCCTGCATTAACCAAGGCTGCGCCAGCTCTTAAATCTGTCGCAACCACTTCTGCGCCACTTAAAACATTTGGTGCATGGTAGCTCACTTCACCATTACTAGCTGAAATCGTTGCCCCCATGCGTGCAAGTTCAGCGGCATGGTTAACCCGTTTTTCATAGATGGTATCAATAATCTTACCACGCCCATTTGTCATGAGAAGCAGCGGTGTGATGGGTTGCTGTAAGTCTGTCGCAAATCCAGGATATGGGACTGTTTTAATCGTGACAGCTTTGAGATTTTCCGATTTTAAGACTTCTATCGAGTCATCACGAATAATCAGTTTAACACCCATCTCTTCAAGTTTAGCGATGAAAGACTCTAGATGCTCATAAATCACGTTATTGACGACAACGCCATCTCCAAATGCTGCGGCAATACTGAGATAAGTCCCAGCTTCTATCCGGTCTGGAATGACTGTATGACGCGCGCCACCCAGTTTCGCAACACCATCGATACGAATCACGTCAGTTCCTGCACCTCGAACTTTTGCGCCCATGTTATTCAACAAGGTTGCAACATCGATAATTTCAGGTTCTCTAGCTGCATTTTCAATAATGGTACGACCTTCAGCTTTAACTGCTGCTAGCATCGTATTAATGGTCGCGCCAACTGAGACCATATCCATAAAAATAGTCGCAGCTTTCAGGCGTACACCATCTGTTGTTAAATGCATGGCATTTTCTTTAAAGGTCATCCGCGCACCTAAAGCCTCAAACGCTTTGATGTGTAAATCTATTGGTCTTGGTCCTAGATCACAACCGCCAGGTAATCCCACAGTCGCCTCACCAAATTTGCCAAGTAAAGAGCCATTAAAGTAATAAGAGGCACGTAATGAGTTGATTTTACCATAAGGTAATGGCTTAGATTCAACACCACGAGGGTCAATAATGACCACACCCGCTGCGATATCACGCTCAACTTTAGCGCCCATGATTTCTAAAATCTCAATTAAACTTGCCACATCCGAAATGTCTGGTACACCCTCTAATGTGACGATGTCATCCGCTAAAATCGTAGCTGGAATCAAGGCAACAACCGAGTTCTTGGCTCCTGATATTGTCACTTCCCCGGAGATTCTCTTACCACCATTTATTACTATTTTTTTCATATTTATCTTAAGTCCAATTCTTAAATGTCAAATTCATGCCTATTCATTTTACCATAAAATTTCTATTTTGACGCCTATATCGCATAATAAATGAGAATAAACAGGTTAAAAAACTATCCGTTTTCCCTGTCATATCATCAGTCGCTTATGCTTAATTTCCCTAAAATAGGCACCTATTCATCTTTCTAACCAGAAGTTTAGCACATAAAAATCGGCAAAGTAAGTGATTCACTTTGCCGATTTTTAGTCTTATATCTCAGCTAGTTTAAAGCTGATACTGATTATTCAAATACGAATTGATTGTGGTAAAGTTCAGAATAGAAACCATCAGGTATTTGGAGTAACTCATGATGATTCCCCTCTTCGATCACAACGCCATCTTTTAAGACAACGATTTTATCTGCATTGAGGATCGTTTTGAGACGATGAGCAATAACAAATGATGTGCGGCCAGCGATGGCAGCTTCCATGGCCCATTGAATTTGTTCTTCCGTAACCGTATCAACATTTGATGTTGCTTCATCTAATATGAGTAGCTTAGGATTCGTCAAAATCGTCCGAGCAATCGAAATTTGTTGTTTTTGACCTGTCGAGAAGACACTCTCGTCATCGTCAACTAGTGTGTCATACTTATCCGGTAAACTATCGATAAACTCATGAATGTGCGTCGTCTTGGCAGCGGTAATCACGGCTTCATCCGTCGCATCAAACCCAAATCTGATGTTATCTCTAATCGTGCCACTAAATAAAACTGAATCCTGTAACACGATCCCAACACCACGACGTAATGAATCTAGATCCATCTCTCTGATATCAACGCCATCAAATTTGATACTACCACTATCAACATCATAAAAACGATTCATCAGGTTCATAATGGTCGTTTTACCTGAACCTGTTGGCCCAACAACTGCAACCATCTGACCTTTTTTAACATCGATACTGACATCATTTAAAACCGGTTTACCTGGTAGATAACTGAAATCGATATGTTCGATTTGCACACCCTCTTTGATATCATCAAAGACAAGGCCATTTTCAGGTCTCACTTCTTCTTTTTCATCAAACATTTCTTGCAAACGATGGGCACCTGTAATGGCCATCTGTAATTGAGAAAATGAAGATGAAATCTGCATCAGTGGTTGGTAGTACTGTTGTGAATATTGGACAAACATCACGACTAGGCCAAGCGCTACAGCATTTGACATCGATGCATCATTCAGCGCAATCATTGACCCCGCAAAGATGACGATAGCCAAATTGACAAAGCTCATCCCATTTAACATGGGCATTAGCATACCAGAATAAACTTGACCTTTAAAGGTCGCCTTGCGTACTTTATCATTTTGTACGATAAAGCCATCGATTGCGTCTTGCTCAAGACCTTCGACGATGATCACTTTTTGACCTGAGATTTTTTCGTCCATGTAGGCATTGAGATGACCAACTTCTTCTTGTTGCAAGTCGATGTATTTCTTAGCCTGACGAATGATGATAACAACAAGTAACAGGGCGATTGGTGTTGAGGCAATCGTCACCCATGCCAAGGTGACATTTTGACGGAACATCATAATCAAGACGCCGATAAACATGGCAGCTTGGGTAACAATTTGTACAAGGGATTGGTTGAGTGAGTTTTGGATATTATCCAAGTCTGATGTAAAGCGACTTAGAATATCTCCATCTTTATGACGGTCAAAGAATGATACCGTCAAACGCTCAAGTTTCCCAAACAAGCCTTTACGCATAGAGTTAGTTGAATGTGAGACGATACGTCCAAAGAGTACTTCATACATTAACATCGCAACTGTCATGAAAACGTAGGCGATTAGCAGTTGCCACATGACATGAAAGAAGGCTGTTTTTTCTGGCACATGTTTGGCTAAATCTACTAATTTACTGACATCAGTAGGTAGCCCATTTTTAGCCAATTGACTGGCCATCGCCTGTGGTAATTCGGCCGGAATATGACCGTTAAAAGAGGCGACTGCTTTTTCAGCACCTTGGTGTTTAAAAAAGTCTGTGACCCATTGGACTAACTCTGTCAAGGCATTACCGATATAGACTGGTGCCTTAACCTGTAGATAAGTTGCTATGATTACTGTAACAGCAATTAATAGCAAGGATAGTTTAAATTTTTTGAAGTAATTCCAGAAAAATTTGATTGCTTTTCTATATTCTCCCATTAATCCTCACTTCCTTTCTGTGTATTATAGATTTCACGATAGGTGTCATTGTTAGCAACAAGTTCTTTATGTGTCCCGACCCCGATTAATTTACCAGCATCTAAGACTAAGATTTTATCTGCATGTACGACTGATGATATCTTTTGGGCGATAATAATCTTCGTTGTATTGGCAAGTTCCCCTGCTAAGGCTTGTTGAACGAGTTTCTCAGATTTGGCATCAAGTGCCGACGTAGAATCATCTAAAATCAAAATTTTAGGATCTCCGATAACACCACGTGCGATTGATAGGCGTTGTTTCTGACCACCGGAAAAGTTTGTCCCACGTTCTTCAACAGGGCTCTCAAAAACATCTGACATTTTTTCTATAAACTCACGTGCTTGTGAGATTGCACTGGCACGTGTCATGTCAGCCTCTGTCGCATCTGCTTTACCATGTTTGAGATTCTGTCCGACAGTACCTGAAAATAAAATAGCACGCTGCAAGACGATTGACACTGTCTGACGTAAATTATGGCGGTTAATCTCACGTAGATCGTGACCACCGATTTTAATCGTACCCGCTGTTGGATCAAACAAACGAGGGATTAGTTGTGCTAAGGTTGATTTACCCGCACCCGTTGCACCAACGACACCGACCATTTCACCAGCTTTGATACTAAAAGATATATTTTCAAGTGTCAACTCATCATCTGATGGGTAAGAGAAACTCACCTTATCAAATTCAAGATCTCCGCTCAAATCGATATCTTCAGTATCTTTGAAGTACATAGCTGGTTCTGTATGGATGACTTCACCAATCCGTTTTAGTGAGATGAAGGCACGTGATGCCATCATCGACATCATACCACCCATAATGATCGCAAACATAATTTGCATCATGTAGGTCATAAATGAGGCGATACTTGCTAAATCCTTTGGTGCTTTTTCAACATAGGTCGATACAAACCAGATAGCAGCAAAAATAGCGATATAAGCCGCAAATGTAAAGGCTGGAATCATGACTGAGAAAATGTAGCTAACAACTAAGTTATGGCCTAAAAGCTCATCAGAGTTGGCATCAAACTTGGCAGCCTGTTCTTTTTCTTGTACAAAAGATTTGACGACACGTGTGCCACGCAGATTTTCTTTTGCAATCCCATTTAGCTTGTCCATTAATTTTTGGAAGGCACCAAAGTGTTTGCCCATGCTGCCCATAGCTACTGCTGTGATTAAGACAATCACAACAACTAAGACAACGATGATCCACCATAATTTTGGTAGTGTGTGAATCGCTAAAACAAATGCACCGATGAACAAAAGTGGCACGCGTAATAAGATCTGGAAGAGAATCATAATCAAGTTCATAACTTGATTGACGTCATTTGTCATACGGACAACTAAATTACCCGCATTGAACTGCTCGATATTCGCATATGAAAAGCTCTGAATCTTACGGAACGTTTGCTCCCGTAAATCAGCTGATACCCCTTGCGCAATTTTTGCAGCAAAGATGGTATTAATCACACCAGCGATAAGACCGATACCAGCAATAATGAGGAGTTGTACCCCATAACCCGCTATCTTCTCTTTATCATTTTTAGACACAGCCTCGAGGACTTGTGTCAGAATTTGTGGTTGCCATAATGATGTTGCCACGACAATGATAACCATGGCAAGTGAGCCCAAAGCCCAGAATTTGTATTGCTTGATTGCATTAAATAGCATGTTGTTTCCTTTCACGATAGATACCCGTCTATTTTATTACGAATAGCGTCTATCTCTTTTTTTCTTAAAATAAATTAGGGCTATTAACCTTTGCGCAACTAAGCTCAGATTAATAGCTCTTTAATGCGTCGCTTTAATAGCTCGCAATAATGATAAATCGTTGTCAATAACCTTAAATTTGCAATCACAAGTTTAATAAGCGTTAAGCAAAGACCCCTTTCATTTTATCATACTATTTATTTTTTTCGGTTCCTAAAGTCTGAAAGCGATGAAAAATTTGTTATACTAAGAGTATGAATAATTCACGCTATCAAGATTTAAAACTCGCAGAACGTGGTGCACTCTTAAGTATATGGGCCTATGTCATTCTCTCAATCATCAAACTTACTGTCGCTAATATGACCCATTCGGAGAGTCTACGTGCCGATGGGTTTAATAATATCACCGATATTTTAGGTAATGTCGCGGTTTTAATCGGCCTTAAAATAGCCCGCAGACCTGCTGATGACGACCATACCTATGGCCACTGGAAAGTCGAATCTGTCGCTTCTCTAGTAACAAGTTTTATCATGTTCGTCGTTGGCTTCTTTGTGCTTAAAGATACGGTGACCGCCATTATCAGTAACACACAAACATCCGTGGACTTGATGGGCTCTTTTGTTGGTATCGGTTCAGCGATTGTCATGTTTGCCATCTACCTCTATAATCGAAACCTTGCAACAAGATCAAAAAGTTCTGGCCTGATGAGTGCTGCAAAAGATAATTTATCTGATGCCGTTTCTTCTATTGCAACTTCAATCGCGATTTTTGCAGCTAGCTTTAACTTGACCTTTATCGACCGTTTGATGGCAATCGTCATCACAATTTTTATCTTTAAAACAGCTTACGATATCTTTGCTGAATCTGTTTTTAGCCTATCAGATGGCTTTGATGAGGAAAAAATAGATATCTACACCAAGGAAATTTCTGAAATCCCCAAAGTATCGGCTGTCAAATTTATCCGTGGTAGAACCTACGGCAGTAACATCTTCCTTGATGTGGTTGTCGAAATGTCTCCAGATTTATCTGTATTCGAAAGTCATGCGGCCACTGAAGATATCGAAGAAACCTTAAAAGAAAAGTATGATGTATTTGATATTGATGTACACGTCGAACCAGCGATTTTAGCTGATGAAGAACGTGATGCATCGATTGCGCTGGTCATACTAGGCTTAGAGGAACAAGTCTTAAACAATCGCAATTCGAGTTTACTCGCCGAGACATTTACCGAGATACGAGCAGATGGCTCAGTAATCGATAAGGCACAAAAGGGGCTAGAACAGCACGAGCATTTGGCAATTGCTGACTACAAACCTGATCGCATTTCAAAGAAAACGATTGTTCTGACTTATCATTATTTCGAACATGATCAAACCTTTGCTGTGACCAGCATTTGGCGTAGACGCACACAGTGGTATTGTGAAGCCCGCCAGTTGACCCAAAAATCCTGAGCAAGCTCAGGATTTTTTTATGTCTTTAAACCAGTATCTCTTAAATTTAAGCAAGATAAAAAGCGAGCATAGTTAGCTCACTTTCTTATTTAAATCACTGAGTTGGCAACCTCAAGCGCTTTATCATAATTTGGTTCGTTACTCATCTCACTCAAAATTTCAGAATAGATAATCTGTCCATCTTTAATCACAAAAACACTACGTGCCAATAGGTTAGCTTCAGGTAGCACCAAACCATAAAGTTCACCAAACGTATTTTTTTCATCAGATAAAATCGTCATATCTACACCCTCAGCAGCACACCAATTGGCCTGCTCTTTGGCTGTATTATTTGAAATGGATAAAAAAGAGATTGCCTGATTAGCCGCTGCTGCTATATTAAAGTGCTTGGTTTGTAAGGCACAAACACTGGTATTAATATCAGGAAATACACTGATGATAATCGGATCTGTCAATTTAGATAGCATCACTGGATTTTGATTCAAATCAGTTAGGGTAAAATCTGGCGCTTGACCTGTCGTCAGTGGGTTAATCTCTGCAAAAACATCACCGTGTCTCGTAATAATCATGTTGTGTGTCTCCATTCTTTTTTCTTAATTGTATTATAAAATCGCCTGAGTATAAACTCAGACGACTTACATTTTTTTAATGATGGGATTTATAGACGTTCGTTTAATTCAGCACTAAGGGCTTCAAAACCTGGTTTACCAAGTAACGCGAACATATTTTTCTTGTAGGCTTCAACACCTGGTTGGTCAAATGGGTTAACCCCGTTTAAGTAGCCAGATAAGCCAATTGCAATTTCAAAGAAGTAGATGAGGTAACCAAGCGTGAACTCATCTTGTTTCTTGATTGTGATCACTGAGTTTGGTACACCGCCATCTGTATGGGCAAGCAAGACACCTTGGAAAGCTTTTGTATTGACGTAGTCAACATCTTTACCTTCAAGGTAGCCAAGGCCATCTAAATCTTCTGCTTCAGCAGGGATGTTGATGTTCAATTTTGGTTCTGCAACTTTGATGACTGTTTCAAAGAGGTTACGGCTACCTTCTTGGATAGATTGACCGATAGAGTGTAAATCTGTTGAGAAGTTAGCTGATGTTGGGTAGATACCTTTGTAGTCTTTCCCTTCAGATTCGCCTGCTAACTGTTTCCACCACTCACCAAAGTACTGAAGTGATGGTTCATAGTTTGCTAAAATCTCGATTGTTTTGCCTTTACGGAAAAGGATATTACGAAGTACTGCATATTGGTAGGCTTCGTTTTCTTTCAAGTCTGCTGTACTGTAAGCTTCACGCGCTGCTGCTGCACCATCCATTAAAGCTTGAATGTCTGCACCACTTGCTGCGATAGGTAACAAGCCAACTGGTGTCAAGACTGTGAAACGACCACCAACAGCATCAGGCACAACAAATGATTCCCAACCTTCAGCATCAGCTTGAACTTTAACAGCACCTTTTTCTTTGTCTGTTGTTGCATAGATACGACGGTTTGCTTCTTCAGTACCATATTTTTTGATCAACATTTCTTTGAAAACACGGAAAGCAATCGCTGGTTCAGTTGTTGTACCAGATTTTGAAATCACGTTAACAGAGAAATCTTTATCAGCAACATAATCAACTAATTGTGACAAGTAGGTAGATGAAATTGAATTACCTGCATACACAATTTGTGGTGCTTGACGTTTTTCTTTTGTCTCAAGGTTAACAAATGAACTGTTCAAGAAATCGATCGCAGCCTTAGCACCTAAGTAAGAGCCACCAATACCGATGACGATCAAAACGTCACTATCAGATTTGATTTTTTCTGCTGATTTAAGAATACGATCAAATTCTGCTTTGTCATAGTCTTTTGGTAGATCAATCCAACCTGTAAAATCAGCTCCCTGACCAGTCCCATCACGTAGGGCTGCATCAAAAGCAGTAACTGCTGGTTGTAAATAATCAAATTCGTGCTGCGCAACAAAAGTTAGAGCAGTTTTGTAATCAAATTTTATGTGTGACATCTTTTCTCCTTATTAGTTGTGTGGGCTACACACCTTACTTAATAACGCCTATGCGCTAACTTAATTTTTTAGATCAGTGATATCGTTTTCACTAAAAAATCAATCTGACTTATTCTACCGCTTTTTACGAGTTTTTTCAAGGATTTACTCAATATTTGTCTCATAACTAGCCAACACCTGACTATTTTAACCGAAGCCATATTAAAAGACAGTCTAGTTGACTATTTTTTAATAACACCTATCTTATTCATTTCCTGTACTAATCCCAATTGCAACAGTAAATGTGAGTGGTACAAATTCATTTAGGACGCTCTGTGCAACGACGGTCCCCTTGGTCTCGCTAGCCTCGTTGCTTTCTCTCATTCACTAAAATACTACTTAAGTTCATTTTCTCTCCTTTTTCTATAGCCTTATAATAGATCAAAACTAATTTATTGTCTAGCAAATATCTCTTGCATCCTTCTCTATTCACGATTTCAAACTGTTTTTACTATGGTGTCAACGTAATTGACGCCACCTTGAAACACTAGTACCAAATTCAAATTGCTGCTTTTCTTTACCTCACAATTTAAGCTGTAGCTTCTATCTTATCGCATACAGAAACTTTGGCTGGAATCCTCATTAAATTGGGACCCATGGTATGAGCGCCCTAGCGACAATAGGGTGGCATATAGTAGAAAAGGTGTGTTACAATTAACTAATGAAAACAAATTATGATACGATCATTATCGGTGGAGGACCTTCTGGTATGATGGCTGCTGTAGCAAGCAGTTTCTACGGTCGCAAAACACTGATTTTAGACAAAAATAAAAAACTGGGCAAAAAACTGGCCATGACTGGCGGGGGCCGCTGTAACGTCACCAATAATGGTAGTCTTGATGATATTTTAGCGGGTATACCACATGGTGGGAAATTTTTATACAGTACATTTGCCCAGTTTGATAACCATGACATCATCAATTTTTTTGAAGAAAATGGCACGAGATTAAAGGTTGAAGATCACGGTCGTGTCTTTCCTGCAACAGATAAATCTCAAACGATCATATCTGCCCTACAAGCCAAAATAGTCGAGTTAGGTGCGACAATCGCCACCCAGTCAGAAGTCATCTCAACGACTAAAACGGATGATGGTAATTTTCTGATCAAAACAGCTGATCGTGAGTTTACCTGCCGTAAATTGATTGTCACAACTGGCGGAAAATCTTACCCATCTACTGGCTCTACCGGATATGGTCATGATATCGCACGACATTTCAAGCTTAAGGTGACTGAGCTAAGTCCTGCTGAAAGTCCCTTGACAACTGATTTTCCTCATAAAACATTACAAGGTATCTCTCTAAGAGATATCACCCTACAGATTGGCAAACATGTGATTAGACATGATCTATTATTTACCCACTTTGGCTTGTCTGGTCCAGCTGCTTTACGCGCCTCTACCTTTGTCAAAGAAGCCGATTGGGTTAGCATTGACTTTTTACCTGACCTTACTGAAGCTGCTTTGTCAGCCACATTTACAAACTTACGGGATAAATCAGTCAAAAATGTTACCAAGTCACTATTACAGGAACGTGTCGCCGAATTTTTAATCACCGCATCGGTGATTTCCCCTGATGCTAAAGTGAAACAGCTTTCTGAAAAACAGATCACAAGTTTAATCGAAAAAATGAAGGCTTTCCCTATAAAGGTAACAGGTACCATGAGTTTAGCCAAATCATTTGTCACAGCTGGTGGCGTTGATTTAAGTGAGATTAGACCTAAGACTTTGATGAGTAAATCAGTCGACAACCTCTATTTTGCAGGAGAAGTTTTAGATATTAATGCCCATACAGGTGGTTTTAATATTACGTCAGCGCTTGCAACTGGATGGGTTGCAGGCATCAATTAAAAAACGAGCAGGTCTAAACATGACCTACTCATTTTTTTTACTTCATTTGTTTAGCTTGATAGACAGCACCAATCAGGCCAGCATCATTTCTTAAGAGACAAGGTTTGATATCTGCTATCGTGTTATTTTTTAATTGATTCATGCTCCTATGATGCCGCTTAATCTTCTCAATTCTATCCTTGAGCTTGTCCAAAAACTCCTGATTGGCACTGATACCACCGCCTAAGAGTAGCACCTCGGGATCAAACACGCAAATCAAATTTAGTAAGCCCTTGGCGACATCTTCATAGTACTGGTCCACGACTTTTGTAGCTAGGACATCACCTTGTCGGACTAAATCGAGTATCAGGCGTGCATCAGATATTTTCTGACCAGTCGCTTGATAATAGCGATTATATAGCCCTAATATCACACCACTCGTAAAGTTCCATGAATCATCTTCTAGATCATGTGTGTAGTCGAGTGGACCTTGCATACTCCAGCCAATTTCTCCAGCAGCGCCATGCGCCCCCTGATAGACCTTACCATTGATGATGATCCCACAGCCAACAGCAGTGCCTAATACAACGACGATATAGTTTTCAATACCTTGGGCATTACCCAACCATTGCTCGGCAATCGCAGCACAATTTGCATCATTTTCAAGAACAACTGGCAAGTGAAAAGCAGCTTCACATTTTTCTTTGAGATTGACTTTATAAAATGGTTTTATGGCACCAGCTGTTACCATATAGCCATCTTTCCTAACAATTCCGGGCACACTAATGCCAATACCTTCAATCGGATACTTTACTTGATAGGTAGCCACTTGGCTTGCCATATTTTTAAGGAGTAATTCACCATCATCAGGCGTTGATGGAAATAAGCCTTTTTCTATTATATCTCCTTGTTCATCAACCAGACCGTATTTGATAGATGTACCGCCAATGTCAAATCCTATGTAATATGTCATTTCTTATCTCCTAAATTAATCAAAGGCACTAAAGGCTGATCCCATATTGATCCGCTAACTACCTAACGATTCACTAGTAAAAAACATGCAAGTTCTATCTCATGTTTACCTATCAGTTACTTCCTCTTCTCCTACTAATTTTACCAAAATGCCAGAAATAAAGTGACTTTGAATCACCGCTGTCAGGCTAAACGAAAGGAGGATGGCTGGTAGTAAAGCCCATCTTTGATAAATCGGGAGATATAAGCAAAGTAAACCAGCAACACTGAGCATGATAAGCGTATACGGCACATGTTGCACGGCCAGCATCATCCCATTTCGCATCATGATGCCTGTCTTATTCTCAAACGTGGCAACTAAAGAAAAGGTATAGGGTAAAGTCCCAACCATAAGGACGCTCAGACACAAAAGGGGGAAAAGTACAACTGGATGACCATTTACCAGACTGGTGACCAAGCATGCTATCGCCATAAAACTTAGAAAAGTCAGCCAAATTTTCGTAGCTTGCATGCCATTTTTTCTAAAACTTTTTACAAAAGAGCCTGTCATTTCTTTTTCAGTCCCAACTTGCATGTGTAATGTCACATCGTAAAGCGCTGTTAGAGCAGCACCGACTGTAACAATCGGCAGACTAGCTATGATAAATAGCAGATTCAATACCATCACCTCATATAGCTTTAACATATATTTATAGATGTTGCCATCAATCGCAAATAACCCACGCATCCCTTCAGCTCCTTATCTACTATTTGCTATCGTTCAGTGGAAATACCCTATCTTATTTCTCCCCTAATTTTTTCATGTTAAGCTTAATATTTTTGTCACGTGTCACGTTAATTTCTTTGATTTTATTGTCTTTTTGGAATTGCTCAAATGTCGCTAATGTTTTGTCAAACTCTGCTGTATCTTTAGCACGAATCAAGCTGACCAAGGTCGTCTGCCATTTGGTTGTAATTGCACTTAAAGCACGCGCTTCTTGTGTACCAGGTTCTGGTGAAATATTCTCCATTTTAAACTGAGGTGTCAAATATTTTTGTCCCCATGCTTGTTGTTGCCAAACCGCTTTTACATAAGATGCCTTATTATAAGACTTGAAGCGATCATGACCAAATTGAATAAACTCACCAATCCGATAGTCTTTTTGCCATTTTGTCAGATCGTCGGATTGGATTTTTGCAGCAGCATCTGTCCAACTAATCGCTTCTTTGTTGCCATCTATATAATTAAACGTATCACCCTCAATCCCAAAATTAGTCAAAATTTGCCCGTAATCACTCAGTAGGTATTCAAATACTTGAATCGCTTTGGCAGGATTTTTTGTCTTCTGAGAAATATAGTTAATCATCCAACCTGAAAGCCCAGCTTGAGATAAAGTTGGCGTCTTACCTTTGGTTGATTGAATCCCATCAATGGCGATGTAGCCCTTATTCGGGTTTGCAGATAGCCATGTTTGCAGGCTATTACCTTGGTTAACATTTGCTGCCACCATCATCGTCGCATATTTACCACTTGTCATTTTTTCCTTAAATGCATCATTGTTATCGGAAAAACTATCATCTGATATATTGCCGTCAGCATGGACTTGGCGGAAAGCTTTTAACCAGGTTATGTAATCCTCATCTAGATTGCGATCATAGTAGGTATTATCCTTATTTGTCATCGGGACACCAAGCATGTCTTGAACGACATCACCAAGGGAACTTGTGCCACCTGAAAAATCATTAAAGCCAAACGGTACAAGATCAGGAAACTTATCCTTTATTGCTTTCATGGCATTAATAAACCCTTGCGGTGTCTTAAAGTCTTGTGGGCCGATAGCATCAAGCACGTCTTGTCGAATCACAAAAGCATCCCTTGCTGGCACTTTACCACTCTTAAAGTCAGCTTCGGTATTCGAATAGTTGGGATAGCCATAGGTTTTACCATCTGAGAGTTTATACCAGTTGAGGGTATCTTCACGCGCCACTTCATAGAAATAGGGATCATATTTGTTTGCTAACTCTTGTAAGGGAAGTGCCCATTTGTTGGCTGTACGGGCGACTTCAGTAGTTGGATCAAGCACCGTCACAATATCAGGGATATCACCACTAGCAAAGTAGGTATTGAGTTTGGTATCATCTCCTACGACAAATTTAATATCCAAATTTAGGTCTTTTTTGACCTGCTTAGTGATCAAATCGGTGCCATATTTTTTATTCCACCATTCTGCATTGATATACCATGTTAAGGTATTATCTTTACTTTTATCTGACTGCCAGGCAGGTTTTGACTTGTCCACTTTGTAAGTGGGATCAGGTAATTTTGTTGTACTAGCGGATTCTTTTTTCTTGGCACCACATGATGCAAGTAGCGTAACTGCTACTAGGCCTGTCATGGATAGCCCTATCATGGTTTTCATCTTCATCATCAACTCTCCTATACTTTCTTGTTGCGATTAGTTAAGAACACTTCTAAACGTTAAGGGTTTCACCTATCGTTTTAGCTGTCTTTTTAGCGTTATTCTTTAACAGCACCCAGCATTGTCCCCGTTACAAAGTATTTTTGTAAAAAAGGATATAAAACTAAAATGGGTACCATTGTCACGATGATTGTTGCTAACTGCATGCCTTTGGATGACGTTTGAATACTGACCTGTGCGCTCAAGCCAGTCTGGGCAGCAGCTTGGGATTTTAAAATCAGTTCATAAAGTTTCATTTGCAAGGGGTAGAGTGCTTCATTTTGGACATACAGTTTTGTCGTCATAAAATCATTCCACTGCCAAACGCCATGAAACAAGGCAATCGTAGCAAGGGCTGGTTTTGATAAAGGGACAATAATCTTAAAGAAAATCCCCCAGTCACTTGCCCCATCTATCCTTGCCGACTCTTCAAGAGAACTTGGCACATCTCTAAAGAAATTCATCAGAATCACGACATCGTAATAACTAAACATAGCTGGTAGAATATAGACCCAGAAACTGTTCAGTAAGCCTAATGACTTGATCAAGAGGTAAGTTGGAATCATGCCACCAGTAAAAAACATAGTCACGATGCCCATCGATGCGTAGAGTTTACGCCCCTTCAAATCACGCTTACTCAGCGCGTAAGCGACAATTGCACAAAAGACAACATGGGCAAAGACACCAATACCTGTTTTGGCAACTGAGATAAGAAAGGCTGACCACAGACTTTTATCCTGAAAGACACTTCTGTAATGATCTAAGGATAATTCTGATGGCCAGAAGATAAACCCGCCCTCATTTAGTGCTTGGCTTGAGGCAAAAGAAGAGATGAGCACATTCCAGAGTGGGACGACGATAATCAAAGTGAAAATAGCCATGAGTAACATATTAAATATATCAAACGTATGCTTTTTAGCCTTGAGTTTGATTGTACTTGTTTGATCTTGCAAGTGATGCCTCCTTTCTATAGGACTGACTGATTATTGTTCATTTTTTTCGTCAGGTGATTAGCACCAACTAGTAAAATAACGGAAATAACCGACACCCCTAGTCCAACCGCTGTTGCATAAGCGAAATCTCCTTGAGATAGCCCGACACGATAGACATAAGAGTTAATGACTTCTGCTTTAGGCTGATTTTGTGAATTCATCAAAACTAAGGTTTGATCTAAATTAGAATTGAACAAACCAGATACAGAAAGGATTAAATTAAGGGCTAAAATATTGCCTAAACTAGGCAGTGTAATACTCCATATTTTACGTAGACGTGATGCACCATCAATATCTGCAGCTTCATAATAAGTCGGATCAATTTTCGACATGGTTGCTAAGTAGAGAATCGTGCCCCAACCAGCTTCCTTCCAGACATCCGATAAGGCAGCAATCAACCAGTATTTATTGGCATCTAACATATGATTTGTGTTGGTTTTGATGCCAACTGCACTAAAGATATCATTGACCATCCCGCTTGAACTCATCCAAGTGATCAGCATCCCACCTAATATAATCCAAGATAGGAAGTGGGGCAGATAAGTAATCGTCTGAACTAATTTCTTAAATGGTGTCCATTTCAACTCAAAAATCAAGATAGCAATGATAATCGGCATGACAAAGCCAACTGATAACTTGATGGCACTGATACCAAATGTATTAACGACAGACTCCCAGAAGTACTTATCTTGTAAAATCGTCTTGAAATTATCTAGGCCATTCCAAGTTGATCCGCCTATACCGCTAATCACGGAATAGTTTTTAAAGGCAAGGGTCAGGCCATAAATCGGTATGAAATTAAAAATCAGCATGTAAACAACACCTGGAATCGCCATGCTTTGCAACTGCCATTGGCTTTTAAAGGCTTTCAACCACCTAGCCATGCGCTGCCCTAGAGATAGTTTATACCTTGTATCCGTCATGGTCTAAATCCTCTCCATTTGTGGCAATAACCTGCTTGTACCAAGCAAAAGACTGTTTCTTTCGTCGTTTCATGGTTCCATTACCCGCATTGTCTCGATCTACATGAATCATGCCATAGCGTTTTTCCATCTCACCTGTGCCAAAACTAACCGGATCAATGATGCCCCATGGTGTATAACCGATGACCGGCACACCATCTTCAACAACGGCTAATCTCATCTCTTTGATATGTGCCTTTAGATAATCAATCCGATAGTAGTCATGAATCTCACCCTGATCAGTCAGATGATCATAGGCGCCAAATCCGTTTTCAACGATGAATAAGGGAAGATTATACCGCTGATAGACTGTGTTGAGCACATAGCGAAGGCCTACTGGGTCAATCTGCCACCCCCAATCACTCGCTTTGACATAAAGATTTTTAATAATTTTTGCATTCGGATAATCCGGAATCGGGAACCCTTCAAGGCTGTCATCGTCAAGTGTTGTGACCGTTGCTGACATATAATAAGAAAAGCCGATGTAATCAACCGTTCCTTCACGCAAGACTTGTAAGTCCGCCTCGTTATAGGCGATTTGATAGCCTTTACGTTCCCACGCTTTCAAGGTATAAGTCGGAATTTCACCTTTGGCATGAATGTCACTATAAAAATACCGTCTCTCCATGACTTTAACAGCTGCAACTTGATCATCTGGATTAGCTGAATAGGGATAGACTGGTACATAGGCCATCATGGCGCCTATCTTAAAGTCAGGATTGATGTCATGCCCTAGTTTGACGACTTTAGCACTGGCAATCAGCTCATTTAAACTGGCTTGAAAAATCACTTCCTCGGCATTTTCATCTGGTTCAACCAAAACTGCCGAATTCGTCCAAGTATGCAACTTGAATTGGCCGTCTGCTTGGTTGTTAATCTCATTAAAGGTCAACCAGTACTTAACCTTATCTTTGTAGCGTCTCATGACGACTTCGGCGTATCTCACAAAAAAATCAATCAGCGCTTTATTCTTGAATCCCCCATATGTTTTATAAAGGGTATAGGGGATTTCAAAGTGGGATAGGGTGATCACTGGTTCCATGCCATTTTTTAGTAGCTCATCAAATAGATCATCGTAAAACTGTAATCCTGCTTCATTTGGGCTAGTATCATCACCATTTGGAAAAATGCGTGTCCAATTGATTGATGTTCGAAAACAAGTGAGTCCCATTTCTTTTAGGAGCTGAATATCTGCTTTATAATGATGGTAAAAATCAATTGCCTCATGATTTGGATAATAAGTATCAGGCAATACCCCATCAGTGATGCATCTTTCCTGCGTATGACTCCCCGCGGTCATCACATCTGCGATGCTTATCCCTTTACCTGCTTCATCCCATGCGCCTTCTATTTGGTGTGCAGCGACTGCACCACCCCAAAGAAAGGCTTTAGGCAAACTTTTTTTACTCATGTCAGATATCTCCCTATACTTTATTGCCCTTTCGAACAATCTAATTTTATAAATACTTTAACTTTATGATATCAAAAAAAGCACTATAGGTAAGCGCTTTCTTTGGTTTAGGTCATGTTCCAAAAAGTTGCTAAAAAAAACACAAGTGGAACGCTACGTTCCACTTGTCTTAACTCATCTTTCTCGATGCCAAATTTTTTGCGTTAAAGCCTCTACCAAAAATACAGCTTGAAGTTGACTAGACATATCATGATAGGTGTTTATCCTAACCAGAGGTGTCTGATAGCTAAGGACATAATCTGACATTCGTGCCAGGATTGACACGTCATCAGATGTGATTGTGATGATTGTAAAATCATCCTTATTTTTAAAAGTATTTACCACTTCGATCACTTCATTTGTTGTCCCTGATACAGATAGAATCACAAGCATATTATTAGCTGTGTGTTTCAATTTTTGTGCGACAGGGTAAGTGGGATCACTCATCGCAAATGCGTTATAGCCCATGGCTGCAAGTCGTCTTGCAGCATAATCACAGATGGCACCACTTGCACCCATCCCTAGGAACATAATATTTTCTGCATCACTTATCAAATCAGCAACAATTTCTAACTTCATCTCTATATTTTGGGGAAAGGTCGCTTGCGTCAGACTTGCTAACCGATTTGAAAAATCAGGTGACTGGTCCTTGTCTTGCGTTACCTGCTTTAAATTTGTCCGAAACTCGACAAAACTAGCATAGCCAATCTTATGAATAAAACGCATAACCGATGCTGATGACGTATGAGATCCTTCTGCGATTTCTCGAATGCGCATGTAAGGTACCTTACTGCTATTATCTGCTAAATACCCGTAAATATAGCGATCCGTTTCGGATAATTGGGCTAAGTCAACATTTTCAAAAAAAGACATAAGGTTTCTCCTGCATCTTGCACCGTTCAACTACTCCTGCAACACTATAGGCTAGCTCAATTGCTCAAAGCTCAAGCTTGGTGTGGCATTTAAATCCCAGTCTGCAAAGTGATTCTGGTTATATTCACAAACACTAGCATAAGCAATCATCCCTGCATTATCACCACACAGTCTAAGCGGTGGGATCACGACATCAATCTCTGTGATTTCAGCTGCAAGACGATCACGTAAGCCTTTGTTGGCAGCTACCCCGCCAGCAACGACTAGCATCTGGACTGGATATTCCGTTAAGGCTATCTTTGTTTTTGCTAATAAGACATCCAGAACAGCTGCTTGAAAACTTGCTGATAAATCTTTTACATCAAGGCTCTCACCCTTTTGTTCTGCATTGTGAACGGTATTGATAAAGGCTGATTTTAGACCAGAAAAACTAAATTCAAGTGCTGGATCATCATGTTTCATCATGGCACGTGGAAAGTTAAAGACATCCTTTCCTTGATGGGCTAAGGTATCAATTTCTCGTCCAGCAGGGTAGGTCAACTGCATGACACGACCGACTTTATCATAGGCTTCTCCTACTGCATCATCTCGTGTTTCCCCGATAATTTTGTAGTCACCTGGCTCTGAAACATAGACAAGTTCAGTATGCCCACCACTAACCAGTAAGGCCATCAAAGGAAATTCAAGTGGTTTGACCTGACGTGCTGCCCATAAGTGACCGGCCATATGATTCACCGGAATAAGAGGGAGCTCATGCGCCCAAGCAAAGGCCTTAGCTGCTGCAATACCGACTAAAAGCGCACCAACAAGGCCCGGTCCTTCAGTTACTGCAACAGCAGTCAAATCTGAAACGGTAATATTTGCTTCTGACAAGGCTTCGTTGATACAAGTTGTGATCACTTCGACGTGATGTCGGCTGGCAACCTCAGGCACAACACCACCAAATCGTTTATGGCTATCGATCTGACTGGCAATGATGTTGCTCAAAAGTTCCTGATCATTTTTTAATACGGCAACACTTGTTTCATCACATGATGTTTCAAATGCCAATATATACTTATCTTTCATGGCTCTCTTTTCATTAAAATTGCATTTTCTTTTGGATTTTGATAATAATCTTGCCTGATAAAATACGGATCAAATCCATTTTTTTCGTATAAATGTCTTGCTGTTTGATTAGATGCCCTAACTTCCAAAAAAAAGGTCCCATCATGACTGAGCAACTGCTTTAACAACAAACTTGCTACACCTTGACTTTGATAGGCTTTAGCAACAGCAAGATTAGTAATTTCGATTTCATCCATGACGCTAGTCGTCGCTAGAAACCCAACTACCTGATTCTGGTCATCGCTTGCCAGATAATAGACCGTATCTTTGCGGCACATATCAGAAAAAGTCTGATCTAGTGTCCAGGGCACATGTAAATAAGCTTCTCTTAGGATGCCATGGATTGCCTGTGCAATCGCTTTGTCATCATCTGTCATCACATTTATCTGCCTAATTTTTATCACGCTAAGCTATTTCCTCATATCCTTGAGTTCCTTGGCCATCCATAAACCATCTGATTTATTTTCATAGTATTCAGGTAGAATTTCTTTAGTTTCAAATCCTAACTTGCGATACATGGCTTGGGCAGATGTATTGTCTCGCATTACTTCTAGTGTTAATCGTGCAACACCAAGTTGTTGCATCAAATTTGCCATGATGCTGACAAGATTTGACCCAATACCTTGATTTTGAAAAGTAGATAAAACAGCTAGATTAGACAGATGTACTGACTGTCTCTCAGGTACAATACGTGCGCCGATAAAGCCAACGATTCTACCACCTGCTTCTGCTGTTAGAAAGATTGCTTTATCATTGCTCATGATTTCGTACTCAAAATGCGAAAAAGTCCAAGGCGTTTCACCGCCATAAACATCCCGCTCGATTGTCAAAAAACTGACGATATCTTCACGTTCTGAAATACGATAGCGGGCCTGATCGATGACAGTATCTACTTCGAAATCATCAAAAGCGCGATACTTTCGAAATTGGTGGTACTCAAATTTTTTTGATATAGTTTGCATCAGTTGCTTCATCATGCGCATGCGTCTCCAACCATTTTTCTTCCGCTTCAACTTTCTTCAAATATTCAGGTGCAAAGAAATCCACGTTAACAGGCACCGCATTGATGCCTAAACAGGCAATTTCATAGGCATTTGGCAAACGCCGTTCTGGATTGTCTATAAAGCTCGCATTCGGTAGTGCTTGGCGAATGCTGTCCCGAAATTGGGCAATCTCGCCAGTAAAATAAAGATCATCCTCTTCCGAAAGCGTGTCTAATAACTGCTCAAGTGACATATGGCCTTCCGCACTAATCAAGCTGTTTTCCTGATAAACACCGGCATAGACATTTTGGCGTCTTGCATCTATTATCGGGACTATCTTCCCAGTAACGGTCGCATTTGCTGCGATAGCCGCGAGACTTGACACACCAACTAAGTCAATATTTAGCGTGCTAGCTAGTGTTTTAGCTGTCGTTACGGCAATTCTAAGTCCCGTGTAACTGCCTGGACCCATGGCAACAGCAATTCTATCTAGTTCTTGCGGCTTAACACCAGCATTTTTCATTAGAAAATCAATGGCTGGCATTAAGGTTAGGCTGTGATTTTTCTTTATATTCAGATCAATTTTACCGAGTAAGCGATCATCTTCGCACAAGGCGACCGATAAAGCTTGACTAGAGGTATCAAAAGCTAATAGTTTCATATCTTGTCGATTCTTCCCATCTTTTTGCACAATCTCACGCTATACTAGGCGACTTGCCTATCAGGCTATGCATGTCTGCATTTCCAATTTGTGCTTGTTGAGTATATTACCATTTTATGATAAAATATAAGTAATTGCAATAATGCGACCTGTATTAGAGGTGCACCTGTAAACTAATTACCTTATAAAATGGAGAAAAAACATGTTATTTAAAGTCTTTTATCAAGAAACAAAAAAACGTAGCCCTAAACGCGAAACAACCCATTCACTATACCTAGAGTTGGACACAACAGACGTCCGTAGTGGTATCATCCAAGCACGCGAAATCATGCGTGACCATACTGATTTTCATGTTGAATTCATTGATGCAATCAGTGATGAACAAGCTGAATACGAAAGAGAAGCAGCACATTTTTCAATTACAACCTTTTAAGCAACCTTACAACTTGTGAGCGTCATCACAGGTTTTTTAATAAACTCAAATAAACATAATAATATAGAAAAGAGACTTATGAGCGATAATAGCTACACCAATTTAGCCATAAACCCCGATGAAGTGGCAGTCTTTGCCATTGGTGGACTGGGAGAAATTGGTAAGAACACTTATGGTGTTGAATATCAAGATGAGATCATCATCGTTGATGCTGGGATCAAATTTCCAGAAGATGATTTACTAGGTGTCGATTATGTCATTCCTGACTATAGTTACATCGTTGAAAACCAAGACCGAATTAAGGGTGTTTTCATCACCCATGGTCACGAAGACCATATTGGTGGGATTCCTTTCTTACTCAAACAGGCTAACGTTCCGATTTACGCAGGACCTTTGTCACTGGCTTTAATCCGCGGTAAACTTGAAGAACACGGTCTGCTAAGGGATGCCAAATTATTTGAAATCCAACCAGACGATGTCATTGCGTTCAAACACTTGAAACTCTCGTTCTTCCGGACGACTCACTCGATACCTGAACCGATCGCCATGGTCGTTGATACCCCACAAGGTAAGATCGTTGCGACTGGTGACTTTAAATTTGACTTTACCCCTGTTGGTGAACCTGCCGATCTACATCGTATGGCAGCACTTGGTGATGAGGGTGTGTTACTGTTACTTTCGGATTCAACAAATGCTGAAATCCCGACTTTTTCTCATTCAGAAAAAGTTGTCGGTGCATCTATCCAAAAAATATTTGAACGTATCGAAGGCCGTATTATCTTTGCCTCATTCGCATCAAATATCTTCCGCCTCCAACAAGCTGTTGAAGCTGCCGTAAAAACTGGCCGTAAAATCGTTGTCTTTGGTCGCTCTATGGAAAAAGCAATCGTTAATGGGATTGAACTTGGCTATATCAAAGCACCAAAAGATACTTTCATTGAACCTGGAGAAGTTAATCAATTCCAACCACATGAGTTATTGATCATGTGTACGGGTTCTCAAGGTGAACCGATGGCCGCACTTAGCCGTATCTCTAATGGCATGCACCGTTTTGTTACCCTTCAAATGGGTGATACTGTCGTCTTCTCCTCTAATGCGATTCCTGGTAATACACATGGTGTTAACCAATTGATCAACCGCATTTCAGAAGCAGGCGCTAAAGTTATCTACGGTAAGATGAACAACGTCCATACCTCTGGTCATGGTGGACAACAAGAACAAAAACTCATGCTTCGTTTGATTAAACCTAAGTATTTCATGCCTGTTCATGGTGAATACCGCATGTTGAAAATACATTCTGGTCTTGCACAAGATACTGGTGTACTTAAGGAAAACTGTTTCATCTTTGAAAATGGTGATGTCCTTGCTCTCACTGCTGACTCTGCACGACCTGCCGGTCATTTCAATGCCCAGGATACTTATGTAGATGGAAATGGCATCGGAGATATCGGTAACGCTGTCTTACGTGATCGCCATGAACTTTCAGAAGATGGTGTCGTACTTGCTGTTGCTACAGTCGACTTCAAGAGCAAGATGATTCTTGCCGGTCCTGACATGCTCAGCCGTGGCTTTATCTACATGCGTGAGTCTGGTGATTTGATTCGTTCAGGCCAACGCGTCTTGTTTAATGCTATTCGTAAAGCAATGAATGCTGAAAATGCAAATGAAGCAAGTGTCTCACGTGCCATGACAGAAGCAATCAAACCCTTCTTCTACCGCGAATTAGAACGTGAACCCATCATCATTCCGATGATTTTAACACCTGATAAGAAATAATCAAAAAGAGACTCCTCAACTTTGAGTAGTCTCTTTTTTAATCACAGCATAAACTCATCTGCCAAGTCAGCACGTTGTTGCGGTGACATGAAGCTTGCTTCAAAAGCATAGCGGGCCACTTGTCGAAAGACTGCTTCATCAAAGCCAAACCAGTCGGCAAGTTTCATATACTCGTCTGTCAGTGTGGTATCAGAAACAGTTCGATTATCTGTATTGATGGTTATCCTAACACCTGCATCAAATAAGGTCTTAAAGGGATAGTTTTCAGCTTTATCTATCGCTTTTGTTTGAATGTTTGATGTTGGTGCCATTTCTAAGGTAATTTTTTTATCGATCAGCTCAGCCCATTTGTCAGGCATATCTTTGATGGCAACGCCATGACCGATACGTGTAGCGCCTAACTTGATCGCATCCATGACATTTTGGGCACAGCCACATTCACCAGCATGCAGTGTCAAAGGAATATGACGTGACGTGACGACTTCAAGTACTGAAGCAAAGTCTGAAACGTAACCATCTGCTTCTCCACCGGCCAGATCAAACCCCGCAAGATGCGTTAACTCACCTTTTGAAAATAGGTCAACCACTGTCATAACTGTCGCAACAGATTCATGCCGCATACCACAAAGTAACGCATTAGATTTGACAGCAAACTCGGCTTCTCCTTTTGCCAGCCCTTTTGTTACCGCCACAACGACTTGCTCTAGACTAAGTCCCCCTGCAGTATGGAGCGTTGGTGCAAAGCGGACTTCGATATAGCGAACATGATCTGCCTTTGCCTGCGAAATCAAGTCATAGGCTGCAAGCTCTAGTGCCTCTTGTGTTTGTAACATCGGTAATACAAAATCAAATGGCGCCAAATAATCCAACAGACTTTCAGCACTTTCTGGCGCTGTAATTTTAAGACGCAATGCCTCATCTGACTCTGGGATGCTGATCCCAGCTTTTTCAGCTAAGACGCGGATCGTTGCCATCGAAATCGAGCCATCTAGGTGGCAATGCAATTCTATTTTAGGGAGTTGATTTAATTCAGTACGCGATAAGCACATTTGTCTAACCTCACTTGTTCTCTTAATTAATTGCTGTTCTATAGATACATATATATGATCAACCTTAATTCAGCCTTTGACCGACACCTGTCGTGTAGTCGATCTGATAATTGGGCTGAATATTAAACACGTAAACATTGATATCACATGCTTTACCATCATCTTCGACAGACTTTGCCATCATGTACATGCCCCGTGGTAATAACTCATTATATTGATAGATTGGCGTGACTTGGTAGCGGACATGCAACTTATCCCGATACAAGACATCTGAAATCTTTGTTTCGAAGTCCTGCATGCCAGGTGAATTCATGGCCCGAGTACCAGTTACTAAATTTTTAGGGCTACCGACATCACCAGAAAACATCCAAGCGATGAGATGGCTCCGATTATATAAGGTCAGAGGTGTGTTATTAAACAAGATATCCTGATTATTTGAGCGCCCCTTATAATACCAACCAACGGGATTATTTGGAATCCTTGGTCGCTTCATTTTTTTAATCTTCATATACTGGGTATAACTGAGACGGGCATTAGCCTGATTTGCTCTATTTAGCTGATCCAGTTTTGAAAAGGTAATCCAGTAGTCTGATTGGCTATTCTGCTTGAGGTCTGCTTCAGTAAAAGTTGAACGACCACCATTTATCTCAGTATAGTATTTTCCAGACCCATCCCAATTTAAGGTTAGAAATTCAGCAGCATCAGTTGCCGTGATACGTTTCTCTTGTCGTGCTGACTGTTCATGCGTCGATTGTGATACAAAGTAATAGGTACCAAACCCAACCGCTACGATGAGAACAGCTATGAGTTGCTGGGTTTTCGTTAAACCTTTAAAAACTTTTTCTGTTGCCTTAATCAATTTTTTCTCATCTGATTTTTTCAAAGATTAAGCTCCTTTCCCTTAACAAATTGTAACGGTTTGCCACATTTACCACACCGATATTTTTTAAGATCAATTTTTCTACGTCTCTGATACACCTGCTTGCAGCTCATACACTGATAAACGAGGAAGGGCGTATCAGGTAAGGCGGGGGCAAATCTTAAGCCACCTACTTGTGCAAGTAAGACCTTAAAATCTGCATCTCTATGACGATAACCCTTACCTGCTCTATATAGATGGTAATGCACCAGCTCATGCTGCACAATCTGTCGAAAGACATCCTCAGAAAAGGCATCATACATCTTTTCATTAAAATCTAGATGGAGGTCTTTGGGAAAGAAACGGCCACCTGTAGACCGCAAGCGACCATTAAATCTAGCCTCATGCTCAAAAGGTTTAGCAAAATCGACCAACGAAACCCATCTCACAAAGGCTAATAAGACATCATTTTTACTTGTCATCAGCTTTAGCTTGTGATGGTAATTCAATCATTGACAGACCAACTTTACCACCTCGGCTTTGATCTATCTGATAGACCCAAACGGTTACGATCTGACCAACAGCTACGACACTAGATGGATCTTTGATGAATTTTTTAGACATACGAGAGACATGGACTAGACCATCTTCTTTGATCCCAATATCAACAAAGGCACCAAAATCAACGACATTTCTGACAACGCCTTCTAATTTTTGGCCCACACGTAAATCTTTAACAGATAAGACGTCAGATCGTAAAATCGGTGCATCAAATTCATCACGTAAGTCCCGACCTGGTTTTAACAAATCAGATATGATATCTTTTAATGTCGACTGCCCAACACTTAACTTTTCAGCTAGCTGCTTTAAATCATCCTGTTTGAGTTTGGCACGTGCTTCATCAGCTAATTCGTCAATACCAAGCTCAGTAAACAGTTGTGCAACCACCGGATAAGATTCTGGATGGACACCCGTATGATCAAGTACATTATCACTCGTCGGAATACGTAAGAAACCAGCTGCCTGTTCAAATGCTTTGGCACCAAGACGTGGGACTTTGTTAATTTCCTTACGTGAGTTGATCATCCCATTTGCTTCACGGTAGGTGACGATATTTTTAGCAATGGTTGCATTAAGTCCCGCCACATGAGCAAGTAAACTGGCACTTGCCGTATTGACATTAACGCCGACTTGGTTTACCACTGTTTCAACGACAAAATCAAGATTATCCGTTAATTTCTTCTCAGACACATCGTGCTGGTACTGACCAACACCGATCGCTTTAGGTTCTATCTTAACTAATTCGGCTAAAGGATCCTGCAAGCGACGGGCAATCGAAATAGCCGAGCGTTTTTCGACAGTCAAGTCGGGGAACTCTTCACGTGCTATCGGACTTGCTGAATAAACTGACGCCCCACTCTCTGAGACAATCACGTACTTGGCAGATAAGTGATGCGCTTTAATGACATCAGACACAAACTGTTCACTCTCACGTGATGCCGTTCCGTTACCAATAGCAATCATCTCTACTTCATAAGTCATAACGAGTTTTGCCAGCTCAACCTTAGCCTGCTCGATCTGTTTAGCAGAGGCTGGTTTAACGGGATAAATCACAGTAGTCATCAACATCTTGCCTGTTTTATCGACAATGGCGATTTTGGCACCTGTCCTAAAGGCAGGGTCAAATCCTAGAATAACCTTACCTTTTAAAGGCGCAACAAGGAGTAAGTTGCGTAGGTTCTTACCAAAAGTTTCAATCGCGCCATCTTCGGCACGTTCTTTGAGTTCTGCACGTACATTTCTTTCCATGGCTGGCACGATTTTTGACTTGAGTGCATCATGAATAGCAGTTTTTAAATAGGCATTTTGTTTGGCATTATAGCGATTCTCAAACATAGCAATCATCTTGTCCCAATTATGCTCAAACTTGACCGTCAAGATACCAAGTTTTTCACCTCGATTGACAGCTAGCACACGATAGTTGGGGATATCTGATAGGCTATCTGAAAAGTCATAGTACATTTGAAAGACCTGTTTCTCATCCAGACTGCTATCTTTTTCACTGGTCACCAATCGACCATTTTGCTTGAGCTCAGTTAGGACCCAGGCACGCATTTTGACATCCTCAGAAATCGCCTCAGATAAAATATCCAGTGCCCCTGTTATGGCATCAGCAGCTGTCGGCACATCATCGTTTATAAAGGTCTCAGCTTGACTTGCCACATCGCCATTTTGCATGATCACTTTTGCTAGACCAAATAAACCACGTTCTTTTGCAATCATCGCTTTGGTACGGCGCTTGGTTTTATATGGGAGGTAGTACTCTTCAACCTCTGACAACTTTTCAGCAGCAAGAATCGTTTGCTTCAGGTCATCAGACAGCTTGCCTAGCTCCTCAATCTTTGCAAGTACGGCTGTCTTACGATCCGTTAACTTGATCACACGATCATGCTCATCAACAATCGCTTTTATCTGTACTTCATCTAACTCACCAGTCACTTCTTTCCGATAACGGGCAATAAAGGGAATCGTATTGCCTTCGGCAGTCAAGTCTAAAACTTGATTGACTTGCTTGGGTGAAATCGTAAGGAGTTCAGCTATTTTCTTGATATGTTCATTATTTTCCATTCTCTTATTATACCATAATTATCATCACTACAACACGGAATACCACGCTAGATAGCCTTGAAATAAGGCTTTACAGATGTTTCATCTCACTGTACTATGCTAACCAATCTTTTGGGTAAGTGTTAAATAATCAAGTTGTTCATTTTTCAATTACATCATCTTTCATACTTTTTTTAACTAAAATCGGTCTGCTGTGGCAGATAACTTCCTTATCAGCTTTTTCAGTCTAGCCTGAAATTTGTGACCCTTTTAACATAGAAAATGACGGTATACTATAGTTAAGCTTTAAATCTTCAGTAACAGCAGGCCCCCCAGGAGAAAAAGAAAGGATTTAAACAATGAAATGGTATCAGTTAACAAAAGAAGCAATACTAAGTAAACTTCAGACTACAGACAAAGGGATTCAGGACATAGAGAGACAGCAACGCCTCGAATCCAATGGCTTTAATACAATAGAAGAAAAACAAGCATTAAAACCTTGGCAGAAGTTTTTTAAACACTTTACAGACTTACTCATGATTGTCTTACTTTTTGCTTCTATTTTGAAAATGATTACAGGTGACTATGTTGAGAGTGCAATTATCTTTTTAGTGGTGATTATCAACGGATTAGTCGGCTATTGGCAAGAAAGAAAAGCCCAAGATTCTCTGGACGGCTTGAAGCAAATGATGGGACAAGAAGCGGTCGTCTTATCCGATGGTGTCAAAGCAACAATTCCTAATGAAACTGTTGTCGTGGGTGATATTGTTTCACTCAATGCTGGCGATGTTGTACCTGCCGATCTAAGATTAATTGATGTACATGATTTGATTATAGAAGAATCAATTTTAACAGGCGAATCCGAACCAGTTGAAAAACATGCTCACCTTATCGAAGCAGAAAGTGCCATTGGTGATCAGACTAACATGGCATTCTCTGGAACGCTAGTTCAGTCTGGCTCAGCCTTAGGCATTGTGGTTGCAACAGGTAGTAATACAGAAATCGGTAAAATAAACCAAGCCTTACAATCAATTCAACAGCAAACAACGCCTCTCGTCAAAAAAATGAATGACTTAAATCAACAGTTATTTAAAGGGATTATGGTATTAATTGTTTTCCTGATTTTTTTCTCAACTTTTAAATATGGTATGGACTTCAATCTACTCTTTTCTGCCATGATTGCCCTAATTGTCGCAATGGTGCCCGAAGGCTTACCTGCTGTATTAACAATGATCCTATCAGCAGGTGTCAAGGAAATGGCAGAGGAACAGGCAATTATCAAGAGTATGCCTTCTGTCGAAACTCTGGGTTCCATGACTGTCATTTGTTCCGATAAAACAGGTACCCTGACTAAAAATGAAATGACCGTAGTAGATGTAATAGAAGCTGAGAAGCATTCCGGACATTTATTTGACATTATGAATAACTGTCAAGAATTAAAACTAGATGACAAGCAAACGATTGATGACCTTCAGGGTAATCCAACTGAACTCGCACTCCTTCACTACGTTGAAAAAGCAGGGTTGACCCTTAAAACAGTTAAAGCAAAGATACCCTTTAACTCAAGTTATAAATATATGGCAACCGTACATCCTTATGGTCAACAAGATATCATCTATGTTAAAGGGGCACCAGAAGTCTTGATGTCACTTGCCAATTTAGATAAACGTAATCTATCTGACTGGCAACAAAAGGCGGTTGAGCTGGCTCAAAAAGGACAACGTGTCTTAGGATTTGCCTATAAAGCAGTCGACCCACAAGCCGACATAAGGCACGATATGCTAACCGATTTAACATTTGCAGGACTTGCAGGTATCATTGACCCACCAAAAGAGAGTGCCATTCAAGCAGTTGAAGCCTGTCAACAAGCTGGTATTAGCGTTAAAATGATCACAGGTGACCATAAAGAAACTGCAAAGGCAATTGGTGAACAAATTGGATTAACACACACAGCAGAAGTATTAGAAGGCTTAGCAATTGATCTGATGTCAGACGACGCATTGAGAGAAGCAGTCAAACACGTGGATGTCTTTGCTAGAACAACACCAGAACATAAACTAAGAATCGTCACCGCCTTGCAAAGTAATGGTGAAATTGTTGGTATGACTGGAGATGGTGTCAATGATGCACCTGCCTTGAAGAAAGCTGATATTGGTATCGCCATGGGAATTAAAGGGAGTGAAGTCTCTAAACAAGCAGCTGATATGGTCTTAGCAGATGATAACTTCCAAACGATTTCAAAAGCGGTTAAAGAAGGAAGACGTATTTTTGATAACTTGAAAAAAACGATTAACTTCTTTATTCCGACCGCATTAGCGCAAGGTTTTGTCGTTATCTTCGCTTTATTGATGAACCGTCCCTTACCCTTGAGCCCCGTACAAATTTTATGGGTGAATATGGTGACAACGATTGCTCTGTCTTATGCTTTAGGGTTTGAAAAGGCTAGTGCCGATACAATGAATCGACCACCGAGACCTACAAATGAAGGTATCCTATCGGCATATAGTCTCTTCAGAATTTTCTATGTTTCCTTATTGATTATGATACCGTCTTATTTCCTATCTACCCAATATGATGGTGTCCTGGTTCAGCAAACAGTGCTACTGCAGAGTATCGTTTTTGCGCAAGCTGTATATATGATCAACTGTCGTGAGTTACTTAACCCGTCGATTAACAAAGCGATGTTTCAAAATCGCGCATTATTTATCTCACTCGGTATCCTAACGCTACTGCAATTAGGATTGCAATTCTCACCATTAGCACATACGCTAATTGGTACGGCACAATTGACACTAACACAAATTTCTGCAATGCTTTTAAACGCTTTAATCATTTTCATCATAGTTGAAGTTGAGAAAATGATAACAAAAAAGATAACCGTTAGTAAGACATAATAGGATAGTGAGGCAACTTTGAAATTAAAAGATTGTCGACAAAGCGTAACAAGTTACCTTATGTCATTACCCTATTAGATTAATAAATATTGCGATCTTGTGGACTCAATCAATGTATTGAGTTCATTTTTTGTTGGTAGCATTGAGATATAATGAATCGGTACAGGCTGAGTTTCCAAAAGTAAATTTGAGATTATAATATCTTGCGTATTAAATTGGACATCTTTTAAATCAAACGGTTCAATGCCAATTACCTTAACACGATTACCAAGAGCATCACTAATTTCTTGTCTAAGGAAGTCTTTCCATGCAGGTTCTCCTTGGAAGATAAAGTAGGCAGTCATCATAATAGGATGGGTTTGAAAAATCGTTTGTTGCACAAGCAATGAGATAAGATGGATAAGATAGCCTATATCGTCTATTTTTGCTAAGGGATTCAACTGTTGAATCAACTCTGGACCAAATTTTTGAAGTAATTGATAATGATCTGCTCTTAAATTGATTAGCTCATGGTAGTCAAGTTGAAATTGTTTGGAAAGCTTTGGGGATTCCACATACTTCAACAATAGCAAAAATAAATTATCACTTAATTTTGAGCGACTGAGTTCAGGTAGTGTCCCACTTGATACAAAACGCGCAACAAAATCAGAAGCTGCTTTTAAAAGTGTCGGGTATTGGGTATGAATCGTATCATCTAAAATGTTTCCATACGTATTATTATAATTCCAACTTTCTAAAAAGCAGAAAAAACTGAAAAATGCTTCATCATCCGTTAAGTAAATCCCTTCTTTTTGATAAAGCGCAACTAGCATTACGTGATAAAGCGAAAAAAGTGGATCTTCTTTTTGATAGGAAAAGTTATTAATTCGGCAATTTGCCTTAATCCTGATGGTATTAATAAAAAACCAGTTCATGCCAAAAATATGTTCCGTATCAATCTTCACATCGGATTGGCGTATGTTTTTCAGAAATTGATAATAGTGGATCTCGTGAACTGCATAATCCTTAAAAAAGTAGTTACTGTATGTATAAGGTAAAAGTAAGCGATGAAAAAAAATACGAATCGTACTTTCTTTTCCAGTTAGCTTGTAAACCCCTTTTGTTAATTTAATTTTAACTTGATAGGCTTTAATCCGTCTATTAATCTGATTAATATGCCTTTTTAGTGTTTCAACAGAAACACTGGTCAATTGTGCAAGCTGATGACGAGATACTTCGGGGTTGAGAAATAAGACTTTTAAAATTTGAATCCCAATTGATTGCGACAAAAAAATTTCCCATATCTCCGTTGTCACACTATTTTTTGCTGGAAATAATTTGAAACCTGAGCTGTCAGACGCAATCATCTAATCATCAGGTAATTGACTTCTGATTAATTGTATATCTGAAAAAACAGTTCTTTCAGTTGTATGAATAGATTCGGCCAATTCCTTAGCCGTCAGTTGGCTATGATTCAATAACTTTTCAATTAATAAAATCTGCCTCCGGATGTCTTTTTCAGTGATTATTTCTTTCATCATTGGATACATGGTCTCTCCTTGCATTTTGAACCTGACTAAAAACTTGATAAAACAACATGATAAGAGGAGAGGAAACATAGAAAGTGACAGCGTGTTTCCTCTACTTGACTGCTACCCCTAGCGCTGCTCTTTCACACGACATCTCTTACTTGACTCATTCGTTATTCATTTTCTGTATATCTTTAGTTTACAGATGTAATTTCCAAAAGTCAATTTTTAATCTAGTACCTTCATCATCAATAAGCACCAAACTCGCTTTTTTGGGGACTTCCGATTTTTTTGAAGATAATAAAAAAATGAGTCTTAACGCCACTTTTTAAGCGATCAGGTTCAGAGTTTCATCAACCACTAATTGACCTGTTGCTTCTAGGTAGGCAGCAAATTCTGACTGGTAAATCCTGTATCTTTTGCACGAAAGCATTGACTCCTCTCTCAAATCTTTGTTTTACGCTATTGCCAATAGGACTATCCGCAGCTAAAAATTGTTCCAAATTAACTAAGTAACCTGGCACACCTAACCTATTTTACTCGAATATACTAAATCTACATCACTTTTCATCAGTTTCGCCACATCCATATGAATCAAAAAAAGACGCAATGCGCCTTTTATCCCATACAAGATTAAACAAGCATTAGCTTGATTTGTTACATCTTACTTTCCACTATCATAGGTAAAGGTTCAGTTACGTTTAAGTGGTTCATAAATTCCGTTTTGCGCAACGTTTAGTATCGTTTCATACTTGTCAAGCAAGTCTAAGTTATGAAATACAGAAATGACGGTCATTTTTTCAATAGTCGTTATAAAATCTATGATTTTTTCCTCGGATGCTTTGTCTATCTTGCTTGTGGCCTCATCAAGGATTAAAATCTCTGGTTTAGCCAATAATGCTCTAACCAATCCTAGTTTTTGTTTCTGTCCACCTGATAAATTTTTCCCATTCTCCAATATATACAGGGCCAATCCTTGATTGCTCATATCAAAAATATCAAATACTTGACACAGAGTACCTAACCAATCTTCATCAATATTGGTCATTCCCATCACAATATTATCATACAGGTTTCCCTCAAATGCAAAGGACTCTTGATCAACATATGTCATCTTTTGTCTATATGTTATCAAATTTTCCTTATTAATGAGTTGCCCACGATAACTCATAACTCCTTTATCTGGAAATAATAACGTGGCTAGAAGTTTGATGACGGTCGTTTTGCCACTCCCACTCTTTCCTATTATCCCTACTTTAGCATACTGTTCAATCGTGATATCAATCTGATTCAGTATAACTTGATCTAGATTATAGGAAAAACTTACACCGTTCAAAGCCAAATAGTCATTCCTTATGCCAGCTGATGGAGATATAAATCTACTAACTCTTTCCAGTTCAGTAGTCGCATACATCACATCTTTTATTCTATCATAAAGCACTTTAGCATCTTGTACATCTTTTTGCATCATCATCAGTTTTTTGGCGGGACTGAAAAAGTAAATCATTAATGAATTAAAGACAATTAACTCACCTAAAGTAATCTGCTTTTTTGTTACAAAGATACTCCCTATACAAAATATGCCCATCATCCCTAGACTCTCAATAAAGCCAACTATGGATTCTGATGTGACAGATAGTTGTATCAGTTTTGAAATATCTAGACATAACCGATCGATAACCGTTGCTAATTTTGATTTGAACCATGACTGGCTAGAACTCAATTTTATCGTACTAATACCGTCCACAGACTCCCTTAAAAGCGTAATCGTTTTTGCTTGGTTTACCTGTATTGCCTTATTTTTTTCGCTCATCGGTTTAATAAAGGATAAAACAAGACAGCCGTAAACGAGCATAATTAAGATTGTGAGACCATACAAAACAGGGCTGATCAAAATTAAAATAATTGAGCTGCCAATAATTGATGAGAGCAGCAAACATAAGTCTAATACCATGATAACGACTTTGTCTAGTAAATCTGGAACTGACTGAAACCTAGAGATAAGATTACCAGAATCGAATCTATTGAAAAAATCATTAGGAAGGCTGGACAATTTATTATAGAATGCCATCGTTCCTGATCTGCTCATTCTAAAGCTCAATCTAGAAATTGCACTTCCTTGAATGATACTAAAAGTCATCTGAACAGCATACAGAACTGCTAGCAAAATAAAGATTGATGCTACCAGATTGCCTTTTGATGTACTTTGAATGATTGCGTCTACGATGACTTTATACAAATAACTGCCTAAGAATGACATGATTAAAGTCGCTACGGATAAAATAGTGATCCAAACTAAAGATTTTTTTTCATGACGAAACAGTGAAAACATGAAATTGTTAGCTTTCATTTTTCTTATCGTCGCTTTCGAAACACTTCCAGATGACTTTTTAAAATCAGAACTGTTAAAATGAATCAAATTACCAGTCCAGAGTTTATTTAGTTCTGTTATTTTTAATTTTTTTATACCGAATGCAGGATCAAAAACCTTTGCATATTGACTAGTTAAGTTGATCAGCACGAGAAAGTGCCCTACCTGAGGTTTGATTTCAACATGTAAAATCGCTGGTAAAGAAATGGTCTTACTGCCAATACTAGCTGCTAGCTCCTCTAAATCTCCTACTACCCCTTCTCCTCTGATACCATACGTTTCAGCTGTCTTAATGATTGCGTAGATACTAGCTCCTGATTTATCAACTCGCATCGCTTCTCTTAACTGGGTAACAGGTATTAACAGACGATGCATGTTAAAGACACTAGCTAGCGCGGCAGCACCACAGTCAGACTGATCATGCTGTAAAATCCCCCTTGTAATGATCAAAGTAACCTCCTAACCTCATGATGCATAATATTTTTTTTGATGTGTGCTCGTGACGACTAGACTCACCACCATAACCAAACATGCTGTGACGCCAATGATTAATAGATTTGCTGTGAAACTATTACGCAAAACTTCCTCGTTATTAGTCATCTTCTGTAAGATGGTATCGACACTAAAATTATTAATTGGTAAGTACTGTTGTACCTTGTTGGGTAACGTCCCTACAGTAAAGAGTTTATCTAAGCCTTTTGGTATAACAAATATAACTAATGATATGATCATAGATATAAAAGGTGAATTTGTAAAACTGGAGATCAAAATACCTAGACTACTGATAAATAGGACGTTAAAGAGTTGAATGCCTAGCATGACAAGATAAACTTGTAAGTGGCTAAGTGCGATTGGAAAGGTAAATGTTGCTAGCTCAAAATTTGCCTGAATACTGCCATTCCAGCCATCAAAGCCATAGAATATAAAGAATGACCCCAAAATCAGTAGACTGGTGACAAGAAATAAAGTAACCGAAACAAGTCCTACTGCACAGATTTTCGAGGTCGTTAATCGCTTACGACCATGCTTAGTCGCTAACAAGAGTTGATCTATATTTGCGGCACGCTCGCTTGAAAAGATGCCCGAACATGCCACAATGATCGCCATCACAATGGGGAGATATATAACTTCTGTCATCTTGTACAAATCAGACCATCCGTAATAACTTGTTAATTTGATAGGTTTTATATCTTTCTTGATCCCCAAACTACTGATCGGTTTTACTGGTATATCATCTATCGATACATTTGGATTTTTATCTACTTGATTGGGCAGATTATCTTTAGGATTTAGCACTGCATCAGCTATCCGATAGGAAAAGACATTATTTGGTATCTCCTCTTGGTATTTATTTTCGTCTTGTTTTCGTGACTTATGAAAAGCTAAATAATCACTCAGAACCTCCTTAATTTTACTATCAGTTAAGTCGCCTTCATACTGTCTAGCAAATTTCTGATTATACTGGACAACCGATCGCTTCGACATCTCCTTGGGACCAATCCCCATAGGAGATATGTAGAAGACAGTCCACATGGCCCCTAAAGTGGTTACCAGTAAAGCGAGGCAAACACCTAAAAATAATTTTGTCTTGACTATCTTTTTCAGCTCAAATTTATATAACATATACATTAACTTTCTCCTATATTTGGAAAATAATAAAGATACAAGTCTTCCAGATTAGGTTGCACATGATGGGCACCCTCAATAGGCGAAACACTTGATACAATCCGTAGCATCAGCCGATTATTGACAACTTTTTGATTGCTAATAATGTATGATGCTTTGAGTTTATCAGCAAGGTCTATCTCCACTTCAACTTCCCAAACTTGGTTGTCTATTTTATCTAATAATAATTGGGGTGTCGCCTGCTCAAGCAGGATGCCCTTTTTAAGAATGAGTATCTCGTCTGCCACTGCATCGATATCACCAATAATATGCGTTGATAAAATAATGATCTTATCTTTGGACAAGGAACTGATCAGATTACGAAAGCGAATTCTTTCCTTGGGATCCAGACCAACAGTTGGCTCATCCAGAATTAAAACTTTAGGATCCCCTAAAAGTGCTTGGGCAATGCCTAATCTTTGTTTCATCCCACCAGAGAAGGACTTTATTTTAGCATGTTTTACTGTGTCCAGTCCCACCATCTGTAAAAGAGCGTGGCCCTGCTTCTCAAAATCACTTCTGCTCATTCCTTTTAAAGTAGCCATATAGGTGATGAATTCATAGGCGGTAAACTCAGGGTAGTAGCTAAAATCTTGAGGTAAATAGCCCAGACAATCGATGAGTTGACTTTGACCACTTGCTATCGCTTCACCATCATAGTGGATATAACCAGAGCTTGGTTTGATCACGCCACAAATCATTTTCATCAGCGTCGTTTTGCCAGCTCCATTCGCACCAAGTAAGCCATAGATACCATTGTTTAAAGTTAAACAGATATCTTCTAGAATGACTTTATCCTGATATTTTTTATAAATATTGTTTAATACTAACAAGTTTCCTCCATACTTAAGTAAAAAACTGCATATTGACAGTCATGCAATAGCAGTTTCCTAATAATCATCACTAACTAGTGACTAGTTTACACGCGCGTTTAGCAGTCTTGACAAAAAATTATCTTATTCTTGTTTTACCATAGTGACCATATCGTGATTCATGCTCATAGGCTCTTTGACTTGCAGTAGCTGTAAATACATGATTAGCACTCTTAAACGGGCACGCCAAACATTCCCAAGATACCCCACCTAAAATCTCTTGAGTCTCACTAACTGTTAATTGTTTCATTTTGAATCCTCCTTTTATTTTTAAAGTAAGCGCTTACTTTATGATGTTATTATACAATATCATAATCTGCGTGTCAAGGATAAAGTAAAATTTGTTATTTTTTTAATCTAGCAGATGTTAGCTAGCATAAATGTGCTATTGCTCATGATATCTGATACCTGATAACGTCAAAAAAACGGATAGCGATAAATCCGCTATCCGTTTTTTGACTTGTATTAGCTAAGGTAAGCAATCTACTACTACTTATTTCGCCATTTCAGTATCACTAATGTCGAAGCTAGATGATGCTGACAGCGCTTTAAAGAAGTGAGCTGATTTTTTAAGTGTTTTGTCTTGTCTATGTACATCAACTGCAATCAAGCCATAGCGATTTTTATATGAATTTCGCCAGCTGAAACAGTCTATCGGTGTCCAGAGGTGATAGCCAAAACAGTTAGCACCTTCTGCAATTGCTTTATGAACGTAGTAAAGATGTTCTTTGATGAAGCGAATACGATAGTCATCTTGAATGATCCCATCTTCACCTAGATAGCGATCTTCACGCGCTACACCCATACCATTTTCAGATACAAACCAGGCAATATTCCCATAATTTTCTTGGATATTTTTGGCAATATCATAGAGTGCTTTAGGATAAATTTCCCATCCGCGATCCGCATTCATGCGCACACCACGTTTGTCAAACATTTCAAAGTATTTGTCTGGTAGCCAATCAATTGCTAGTGAATCCGGTGCGTATTTCGGTGCTTGTGCACGGTTAGGGTGATAGAAATTAACACCTAGGTAATCGACTGTATTTTTCTGAATGATGGCTAACTCTTCAGCTGTTGATGCCCAAAGTACGTCATCATTTGTTAGCACGTCGACGAGTTCTGCTGCAAATGCACCTTTAACAGATGCGTCTAAGAATAGGCGATTTTGCCATAAATCTGCAAATGTTGCAGCTGCCTGATCCTCAGGTGATGCTGATGCAGGATAGTTTGGTGTCAAGTTCAGAATGATACCGATTTTACCGTCAGGATTTTGATTTACCTGACGAAATGCAGCGATTGCTTTCGAAGAGGCAAGCTGTAAATTATAGGCAACTTGAACAGCCCGCTTACCATCTACGATATCTGGATAGTGAAACTGGTAAAGATAGCCCCCTTCAACCACTACCATAGGCTCATTATGTGTGAACCAATCGGTCACACGATCAGAGAACAAGGTAAAACTTGCTTGCGCAAACTTAACAAATAAGTCGACAACATGTTTGGACTCCCAGCCACCATATTTGTGGACTAGTGAAACCGGGATGTCAAAATGATGGAGATTAATGACCGGTTTGATACCATTTGCGATAAATTCATCGATCACAGCATTATAAAATCTAGCTGCATCTGCATTAACAGTGCCCGTTTCCAAATCATCAATCAAGCGTGTCCATTGAATCGATGTTCTGACAGAAGTTAAGCCTGCTGCCTTCATTAAGGCGATATCTGCTTGGTAGTCATTGTAAAAATTGGAAGCTGTATCTGGGCCAATCCCTCCCCAATAATGGTCTGGAAAGTGATCAAAGTCATAATCAAATATATTGTCGTGTGTCTTATGAAATCTACCTTCTGTTTGTGGTCCTGAGGTGGCAGCACCCCACCAAAAATTTTGTGGAAATTCAAGTAATGTCATAAGCGCTCTTTCTATTTTTACTAAGTCTATATGGGTCGTCTTGTGTTTAGCTGATTATACCTCTTTTGATTTATCAATCATGAGTAAGAATGGTAGATAGATAAGGCCAACGGCAATCATCTGAACGATTTGAAGCACACTACCCATAATCGAATTAGTGGCAAGGAAACCTGAAATGATAGCTGGCATTGTCCATGGTACTTGTGCACCTGTCGTCAATGGCACAAGGCCTGATGCAAATCCTGCATAAGCGATGACAACGGATACAAGTGGTGCAAGAATCCAAGGGATGAAGAGTGTCGCATTCATCACCATCGGTAAGCCAAAGATAACCGGTTCATTCACATTAAATATACCTGGTGCGATTGCAAGTCTTGCAACTTCTTTATATTGTTTTTTAGTCATAACAACCATAATCAAAATCAAGACGATTAAAGTTGAACCTGATCCACCGAGGGATACAGTGAAGGTATCCATAAATGATTTTGTTACGATATGACCATGTTCTTGTAAGGCTGTATTGCCTTTTTTGAGGAGTTCTGCATTGTCAAGCCCATTTGTTTGCCAAAATGGTTCAAATACTGAGTTAACAATCACTTGACCGTGCAAGCCGAAGAACCAGAGGAATTGAACAAAGAATACAGCAATAATTGTGCCTGGTAAAGAGGTACCAAGTCCTGTGAGTGGTTTTTGAATGATGTTATAAATGACATCATGTAAGTTGGTATCAAAAACGCCAACCATGATTGCATTACCAATTAGAAATGGTAATAGTGTGCCTAAAACAGGAATTAATGCTGAAAATGATTTAGAAACTGCAGGTGGTACACCATCAGGCATTGTGATGACAAAGCCTTTTTGTGTGAAGTAGACGTAGAGTTTAGCTGCTAAGAAGGCCGCAATCATACCAAGGAACATGCCCTTAGCACCTAAGCGATCCAGAGAGAGAAGTCCAGAAGCCTGAATTTCTTTCTTGCCATCCAGAACAGTCATGAAGAACGGTGTCAGAATTAAAAATGACGCCAATGATACGACTGCTCCAAAGATTGCCTCAACTTGTTTTGCTTTTGAAAAATAATAGCCGATACCAAGTGTTACAAAAACGGTCATGATAGACATGGTTGCATTTTGTCCATTACCGAATAAAGTTGAAAATTGTGCTTTTAATGAATCTGGCCAAAACGGTAAATTGTTAAATACAACAATGAATGAGCCAAACATGGTAAGTGGAAAACTAAGCATAAATGCATCCCGAAGGACTGTCAGATACAGATTACTGCCTATTTTCTGTGCGATAGGTGCAATTTTAGCACCCAATACATCCATAAATCGATTCATGTGAGAACCTCCAAATCTTATTTTATAAGCTTATGATAACGCTTCCATTAGAAAGTTACAAGAGGGTTTTCAATAATGTATAGGTTATATTGCACCTGAAATCAGCTATATAAAGGTATTTAGGTTGTTTTACACCCGCTAATGTATAGCTTAATTCCGTCTGGTTAAGATCACATCCATGCTAAATGTCTCCCCAAGGTGTGTTGCCTTAGAATATTCAAATACTTGACCCGTGCTAAAACGGCCTGTTTGCCTAGCAAGTATAACCGGCTGACCAATGGCAATTTGTAAGAGTGCTGCATCCGTTTCATTGGCAGTGTGGACTTCAATTCGTCTATGGGATTTATCAATAATGTAGCCCAGCTGTTGCTCGATATATTCATAGATAGAATGTTCAACATGAACGCGTTTCAAATTGACAATCAAACTGGCAGGCATCCATATCTCTTCCACAACAAATGGCTGTTCATCCTTAATTCTCACGCGTTTAATATGATAGACTGCTGTATTGATAGATAGATTTAATTTGTCACTGATAAAGGCATCCGAGGGAATGACCTCAAATACTAAGACATGAGATGTCAGCGTGATGTCCGCATAGAGTGCCGTCAATCCTCTAAAATAATTCCCCTGCTTCATCTGATCAAGAGAGCCTTCTGCAAAATCATTAACAAAGGTTCCCTTTGCCTTGATTTTGGTAATCATCCCTTCATCCACTAAAATATCTGTTGCTTTTTTTATGGTCATTTTAGAGGCCTGAAATTTAACAATCATTTCTCGCTCATAGGGCAGTTTACTCTTAACAGGATACTCACCAGATAAAATCTTGTTTCTTAAAATATTTGCGATCGTCACATATTTTTGTGTTTTCATACCTATATTGTAGCACACGGGTCAACGATTTGAACGCTTAGTCATGACTTGTTTTGTTATACGATGCGTTAGATCATGCTAGCTAGCAAGGCATGCTTTGCTTACTTTTCAGATATATCGCTTGATACTGAGTTATTTTATATGCCTATCCATCGTCTTTTATGATAGAATACACTTTGTACCAATACTTTTACAAAGACCGGAAAAACAATATGACACTTACCTTAAAACGGATTTTCTCCGATAAAACATTGCTAGTGACACTTTTCATGTCGCTGCTTGCCCTTATCTTTGGCACCGTAAAGCCATCTGATATTGATATGAAGACGATTCTTACCCTATTAAGTTTGATCATTGTCATCTCAATCTATGAGCACCTGACAATCCTCAATCATGTCGCCAACCTAATCATAGAGAAATGTAATACGACCAGAGGGATTATTCTCGTCATCTTCCTATTCTCCTTTTTCGGATCCATGTTTTTTACCAATGATGTTGCGATTTTAACACTTGTTCCGATTGTCTTTAACATCAGTAAAAAAATAAAAATACCCAAGATAGCTGTCATCAGTCTGATGACAATATATGCAAATTTAGGTAGCTCGATCACGCCGTTTGGTAATCCGCAAAATATCTACCTCGTCTCTTTCTTTCATTTATCGATTGTCGATTTTCTAAGTCTCTCCTTACCCATCGGTTTGGTCAGTTTTCTAACTCTACTACTTTGCCTATTTTTCTTTCCCAAAGACAAGATTAGTCAACTCAAAAGTACTGAGTTAAGCGTACCTCGAAAACATCTCCTTGCCTTAGTCTTTACGACGCTCATCGTTTTACTGGGAGTCTTATCCTTTATCCCGATCATCTTCTCACTAATTGCTAGCTTACTTTGTACAGCTTATGTCGATCGCACCATCTATGAAACCGTCGACTATGGGATTATTTTAACCTTTATCAACTTTTTCATCATTGTTGGTGCAGTAGGTCGCATTCCAGCGATTCATCTCTTTCTAGAGCACGTCACAACGACAACTTTCTCGATTTTCTCGACTGCTATTATTTCAAGCCAACTCATTAGTAATGTGCCAGCGGCGGTTTTGCTCTCTAAATTCACCAACCATGTCTCTGCTATTTATCTAGGTGTCACAGTAGGTGGTCTAGGAACAATCGTTGCCTCTTTAGCTAATCTCCTAGCCTTAAGACAATATCATCTCCTATCTGATGATCAATCGACGAAAGCCTTTTTTGCCAAATTTACAGTCTATAATATCGTTTATCTCTTCGTCTTTTTCATAGCAGGATTGCTCCTATTACATTAAAGACACCTTACCACAACTAGCTACTCCACTTATCTGACTTATCATATAAAAAAGACTAAGGGCATCAAACCCTTAGTCATTTTTTATAAGCTCATTTCGTGTGCTATCGACAACGTATTATTTATAGTTATCTGCTGATGGTGCATAATCGCCACCATAAAATTCTTTAGATAATTTTGCGAGTGTGCCATCTTTATAGAGGACTTTTAATTCTTTATCGATCACTTTTTGAAGTTTTTCTTGTGAGCCATCTAAAATAAAGTATTCATAGGTCTTAAATGTCGGATAGTTTTTGAGATCAGGAATGTTGCTAGCCACTGTGATATTGTGTTTTTTAGCAAAATTTTCTGCAGCTAATTTTGATGCAAATAAGAAATCAATCTGTCCAGATTCCACGGCAGCTAGTCTGTCTGTTAATGAGCGTTCTGAATAAGCAACCTCAATTTTTTTATCAGGATTTTTCTTATTCCAAGCTTCAAAAATAGCACCATAGTTAGTACCTGCAGGAATCTCAGTCTTTTTACCAATCAAATCTTTAATTGATGTGAAGTTGTTTTTGGTACTTGAGAAGATCGCATTTACATTTTCTGAAATAGGTGATGTAAACAGATATTTTTTCTCACGCTCTGGTGTTTTACCAAAATTATTGGCACCAATTTGGCTACGACCAGCATCAACATCAGTCAAGATTGACTCGTCTGTCACTGTTTTAAAGTCAAATTTATAGTCGGGCAAGTTTTTATCAACCGCTTTTAAGACTTCGATGTCAAATCCTGTTAAGTTATCACCATCTTTATAAGCGTAAGGTTTTGAATCTGCAGTCTGGGCAATCGTCACCGTCGTCACTTTTTTATCGGTATCTGATGCTTTTTTATCAGATTTACCGCATGCTGCTAAAAACCCAACACTTAATAAACCAACTGCTGTTACTGCTAACATTTTTTTCAATTTCATAACCACTCCACCTCTTCTATTATTTCTAAGCTTAATTTTATCATAGATTAAGTTTAACATAAGCTATATTGCTTATGACTTTTAAAAATGATATGACGACCTAAAAAAATAAGATAGCCAATAACTGACTATCTTTTCACCTTAAAGTTGATGGAAGGCTTGATACAGTTCTTGTCTCACCAAACCACGCATCTTAGCTACTTTTTTGATGGCAGCATTAGGCTTTTCACCTGCCGTAATTAGGGCTTGCACGGCTTCTAAATCTGTTAAGTCTGAATCTGCTTGACTCAGCTCTTCTACTGAACCGCTGACAATAATCAGGCATTCTCCCTTTATCGGCTGTTCAGTGATGGATGCTAAAACCTCTGAAATAGGGCCACGACGATACTCCTCGTATATCTTTGTCAGTTCACGTACAAAGGCGACCTCACGATCACCATAAACTGCCAACATGTTAGTCAAAGTTGCGGACACACGATGAGGTGACTCATAAAAAATCTGACTTTCAGGATAGGCTACCTTCTCAGTTAGAAAAGCAATTTGCTCATTTTTCTTTCTCGGTAAAAAGCCATAGAAAATGTGTGGCTGCGGCGCAATACCTGAGGCAATCAAGGCTGTGATACCAGCACTAGCACCTGGCAGTGCGATGACATCGATCCCCTGGGTAATACAGGCCAGCACCAAATCATGTCCCGGGTCGGAGATAGACGGCAAACCAGCATCTGATACCTGAGCGATTGATTTCCCCGACTTTAGCAAGTCGATCATCTTACCTAGTTTTAAACCACTGTTATGGTCATGAAAACTTTCCTGTGAGGTAGTAATCTCAAAATGATTCAATAATTTCTGTGTGTTACGTGTGTCTTCTGATGCGATTAAGTCAACTGTTTTCAAAATCGTTACCGCACGAAAGGTCATATCATCCAGATTGCCAATTGGTGTCGGTACTAAAAATAATTGGCCCGCTGTCTTAACCCCTTTAAAACTCTGCTGAAAGTTCATCATCTATATAAAATCTCCGCACAATACAAACACGTTTCTCCAGGCTCTAAACGCTGCCCATAGAAATCACGGCAGACATGAAACCCATCTTCATAAATTTCGTGTAGATTGGACATCGGCCCTTTCTTTGTCACCTGTTCGCTCTTGTTTTCTGAAACATGAGACTCTGAAAAGTCAGCTAAGCGATCACGCAAGCGTGCATTCTCTAAGCGCAGACTCGTATTCTCTGTCAGTAATTTTTGATAATTACTCTTAATGTCACTCACCTGAGTTAGCGTTGCGACCAAGATTCCCTCAAGTTCTGATAAATTATCAAAAAAGGGTACTTTACCCGTCATCAAACCACCTCTATTTCTGTCACATCGTAATCTCGCACTGCATTATCCAAACGCACTTTTACAGTATTCCCTAAAATGTTTAAGCCAATAACACGCGCTTGCCCATCTGCTGTCTTAATCACATCGCCAAAATCTGGAAAGTTCTTACGCGCCTGACGGTAAAAATCATCTTCATAGGTCAAGCAGCACATCAATCGACCGCAAAGCCCATTTAACTTATTTTGATTGAGTGATAAGGCCTGATTTTTTGCCATCTTAATACTGACATTAGGAAATTCACCCATAAATTCTGAACAGCAAAGTGGGCGACCACAAGGACCGAGACCACCAAATGTTTTGGCAACATCTCGAGGACCAATTTGGCGTAAGGCAATCCTTGTTTTGAAATTACTAGCTAAATCCTTTAATAGCGCTCTAAAATCCACACGATGCTCAGACGTAAAACTGATATATAGGCGCTTATAATCAAGCGTATACTTAGCTTCTATCACTTTCATATCAAGACCGTGAGACTTGACTAAGGCTTTTACTTTTACTTTAGCCTGATCAGAATCTCGTGCCACTTTTTCTGATAATTCAAGATCGAGGGACGTTGCTAGCCCAATTATAACGCCTTCAGTTGCTAACGACTCAGATAGCTCACGAATCACACGGCCAATCATTTTACACTTGTCTACTTTGACAAGTACCATATCTGATACCGTGTAATTTTTATCGCTTGCAACAAAGATGTTATCTTCACCATGCGCAAATTTTATTTCATAATTCATTGTTTTCTCTCTTTATGTATTAACCCTATCTCAAAGACTGGCTGACAAGAGGCAAGCTTATCTGCCTAAAATCATGCGTTTATACTTGAGATACTACCGATTATCCTAAACAAATTTTTTCCAAACAGGATTGAAAATTAACATTTGACTGCCAATACTTTTGCGCAACAAATACTTGTTCAACCCGCTTTGCTTGCCGTTTTTTAACCAAGCAAATGGCCAGTATTTTAAAAGCGAGTCCCTGTGCTTTTTTATCTTTAAAAAATGAGGCAAGCTGGGTGACCTGCAAAAATGCTTCTGAAGCATCTGAGCTAAGTAGCATGACAAATTTCTCTATCTGTTTGATACCGTCCAAAAACAGCTTATCTTTAGCTAAACTTTTGGCTTCAGATACTGACGAGACAATCTCTGAGATAATCATCGCATCTGTCTTTAGCGTCCCATCTTGCTCTAAACTTCTTTGTACCATCTTGGACTGGTTTGGAAAGTTAATCACCTGTGCCCGAGACTTAATCGTATCTAAAACCATATTTTCAGATGCCGTGAGTAAAAAGATATAGATTTCAGATTCTGGTTCTTCAATCGATTTTAACAGTGCATTGGCTGCATTAACATGCATCTTTTCAGCACCATCTATGATCACCACTTGTCGACTACTCTCAAACCCTGATTGGGCAAACGTGAGTAATAACTCTCGAATCTGTTGGGTTTTGATTGTCTGACCATCTGGACTTACTATGTGTAAGTCAGTATAGTCATTGGCTGCAACCAAGCGACATTCCCGACAGGTACCACAAGGCAAGCCTGCTTGTTTTTGAAGACAAAACCTAGACTGAGCTAGCCATATAGCCATCTCCATGGCACCAAATCCCCCTGAAAAGAGGAAGGCATGATGTAATCTGTTATTTGCTAGGACATGAGAAAACCGGTTAAACAAGTCCGGCTGTAACTGATCAATTGCCATCAAAACTCTCCGGAAATTTGGTCTTTATCGCAAATAACGTGTCTGCTATGACTTGGTCTAACTCTTGTGAGGCATCTATTGTGATGATCCGTTCAGGATGCAAGGCTGCTATTTTTTGATAGCCTGCTCGTACTTTTTCATGCATCTCTTGCGCCTCTAAATCAAGTCGGTTGACTTCGCGATCACCAGTCATGACCCGCGCCAATCCTATCGCTGTATCAACATCAAAATAGAGTGTCAAGTCTGGTAAAAGACCATCCGTGGCAAAATTGTTTATCGTCTCAACGTCTGACACAGGAATGCCTCGTGCATAGCCTTGATAGGCTACTGAGGAGTCTATGAAGCGATCTATGATGACGAGTTTCCCATCCGCTAAAGCTGGTAGGACCTTCTCATTCAGATGTTGTCTGCGGGCCGCAGCAAATAAAAGCAATTCCGTCTTGCCATCAATTGCTGTATTTTCAGGTGCAAGGATGATTTCTCGGATGGATTCAGCAATCCGAATCCCACCAGGTTCCCGTGTTGTGACGATGTCAATATCCTGTTTTGCTAATTCTGGTAAAATATGTTGTAAAACAGTCGTTTTACCAGCACCCTCTGGTCCTTCAAACGTTATCAAAATTCCCTTATTCATTCTTAAATTATATCATTTTTTTGATAAGATTTGGGGCAAATCAGCAATATTGATGAGGCCAAGCACATCAGCGGGCCTCACCTTTTTAAAGTCTGTCACGTTAGTCAGTAATAAGACAACTGATTTTTTACCAGTTCTCATCTCATCAAGCATCATTTTTTCAGCTGTAAAAATAGAAGCAGAAGACTGAATGAAAAAGACAACTGACTCAGTATGCTGAATCATCTCTGAAACAGTAGGTGCTTGTGAAACACTCAGGGCATGCGCCATAGCGTTGGCTGTTACGACCCGACGCATGAGCATACCATCTGTTCTGACGACAGGAAATTGGGTGTGATGATGCTTCCTCACTTTACTCATGACCGTGGCAAACTGATCTGATTCATTGACAAATATAACCTCAGATGAGAACAGCTCGCCGACTGTTATCGGTCTAGTCAGGACGTCATAAACATGCTTGATGCGCGTCACAACCTCTTGTTGAATGATAAAATATCGATTAGCAGCTTTATGCTGAATCAGATTGCGTAAATTATTGAACAACTCAAAGTCAGTGGCAAAATCACGCGCTCCTGGAAGCTGCGCAATCATCATGTCTGTCAGTTGCGACATGGGCATATATTTACCCGTCTTGTTAAACTTTTGATTAGCAAAGGCTTCGAGCTGCTTATACTGCGCAATGAACCTATCATTTCTATTTTTGCTCGTCAGTTCTGTCGTAGCAGGAGCTGTATCATCTCGTTGTTTTGTCATATAAAAAAGAACCTCTCGGCTCTATTTTAACATTTATTCTAAAGAATTTGCCCAAGATTTTTGTAGTCTCCGTGCAAACTGTGAGATGACAAAGTTGATGACAAAATAAATTGCTGCGACAAATCCATATAGCATGAAAACTTGACCTGCTTGGAAATATTGGCCCATTAAAATTTGAGAGTTCCCAAACAATTCTTGCAAGGCAATAACCGAATATAAGAAGGACGTATCTTTAATTACTGTTACAAACTGTGAAATAATCGCTGGTAACATTTTTCTGATTGCTTGAGGTAATACAATACTTGTTAGAATTTGTCTATCGGTAAATCCTTGAGATTTACCAGCCTCAGTCTGACCTTCTGGCACGCCATTCAAGCCACCACGGATAATTTCGGCAAGTGCTGCGGTCGTAAAGACCGTAAAAGAAATAATACCAGCAGGTACTGATTTAACTTGAAAAATAAGGAAAATAACGAAAATCCATAAAAGATTGGGGACATTTCGAACAACTTCGATGTAAACACTGGCAATTAACTTGACAAATGGATTTGTACCATTACGCATGACTGCTAAGAAGGTCCCAAAAATGGTGGACAAGACGATTGAAATAAAGGCGATAAAAATCGTTAATCCTAAGCCTTGAAAAAGGAATCGTATATTAGTCGCCGTAAAGACCTGTGCTGCTTCTTGTGCTAAACTCATATCTTATTACCTTTCTACCCAACACTATAGGATTTTTTATTCTTTTCTTCCATCCGTCTCGCTAATGTCGCAAGCGGGAAACATAGGACAAAGTACAACACACCAACACCAACAAAGGCTGGAATGTAGTTGACATTCATCGACGACCAAGATTTAGCCGTAAACATCAAATCTGCTCCTGAAATAATCGCGACTGTCGATGTATTTTTGATCAGATTAACGACCTGGTTTGTTAAAGGCGGATAAATCATACGGATGGCCTGGGGCAAAATAATCAAGCGCATGGTATCACCATAAGTGAATCCCTGTGCCTCTGCAGCTTCCGTCTGACCTTTAGAAACGCCCTCAATGCCCGAACGAATCACTTCTGCGATATAGGCACCATGATAGAGACCAACACAAATAATCGCTGTCCAAAACGCTGAAATAACAAAATTTTTATTTAAAAGTGGAAAGCCATAGTAGACGATCACAAATTGAATCAACAGTGGCGTATTTTGATAGACTTCCACATAAGCTCGACTGATGCCTCTTAGTAATTTATTTCGTGTCGCTGATAGCGAGCCAAAAATCAACCCCAGCAGTACCGCTAACAGTAATGCACCAATTGAAATCTCTAAGGTAAAGAGAAACCCCTTGGCAAATTGACCAAAGTCAGCAAAGAATGCCTGCCAACGTTCTAAAGCAAAAGGACTCATATATTACCTTTCTTTGTTTTTAACGCGCTAGCTTATCTAGCGCCTGTTGCTAGCTACTTATTTACAGCCATCTGAACTAAGTAGCTGAGTTAGCCATGACACGATATGCCTTAGACTTATTTAGCAGTTGCATCTTTCAAGTTATACTTGTCTGTCATTTTTTTCAACTCGCCATTTGATTTGAGCGTTTTAATTTGTTTATCCAGATAGCTTGCCAACTCAGTATTTGATTTCTTAGTTGTGATACCATATTCTTGTCTAGCAAAACCTTCACCAAGAATCTCTGTTTTCGAATCTACATAGCCTGACAAGATTGATTTATCAACTGAGAAAGCATCGATACGACCTGATGTCAATGCCGTTTTTAACGTCGGGTAATCTGGTAATTCTGAGTACTCAAACGAGATACCTTTTTCTTTAGCTAGCGCTTCAAGACCCGTTTTTGTAGAAGACGATTGTGCGACACCAATTGTCTTACCACTTAAATCTGAAACAGATTTAAAGCCTGCATCTTTTTTAACTAGGAAGCCAGCTTCGTCTGTAAAGTATGGTGTTGTGAAGTTATACGTTTTTTTACGTTCATCGGTAATTGTAAAGGTTGCAATGACAGCATCAACTTGTTTATTATCTAGCAATGGCCCACGTGTTTGCGCTGTTACAGCAACAAACTCGGCCTTAACACCTAAATCTTTAGCAATTTTATTGGCGATATCAATCTCAACACCTGTAAATTTATTTGTTTTTGGATCTTTATAGCCAAAATTCGGTACATCTTGTTTCACACCAAAAACAATTTTTCCGTTGTCTTTAATCTTAGCTGTTGCTGATTTTGAGCTGTCATCTTTTGACGCGCCACAGGCTGCAAGTGTTACCGCTGCAAAAACAGCTGCAAGACTAGCCAAAACTTTAATTGATTTTTTCATAATAGGCTCCTTTTTAGATAGTTGACCGTAACTGCTCATAGACATTATTACATTAAGCCTATTTTCAGGTAATAGCGGTAGAATACTGTATTAAACGTTTGACATTGATGCATAAAATCTAATCATTAATGATTGATAATTTTACTGAGAAATTGCTTGGCTCTAGGTTCTTGTGGATTATCAAAGAATCCCGCAACGTCCGTCGTATCTTCTAAAATTTCCCCTGCATCCATGAAGATAATCCGATCTGCTACTGACCGGGCAAAGCCCATCTCGTGAGTAACGACTACCATGTTCATGCCATCTTTGGCAAGCCCTTGCATCACTGATAGGACATCACCAATTGTTTCTGGATCTAATGCTGAGGTCGGCTCATCGAATAATAATAGCTTAGGATTCATGGCAAGGCCACGTGCAATGGCAACCCGTTGTTTTTGACCACCGGAAAGTTGACCAGGATAGGCATCTTTTTTATCCCACATGTTAACAAACTTCAAGTACTTCTCAGCAACAACTGTCGCTTCACGTAATTCTTTTTTAAGGACTTTAACCGGTGCTAATGTGACATTTTCTAGCACAGTTTTGTGAGGATAGAGATTAAAATGCTGGAACACCATCCCAACTTCCTTGCGAAGTTCGACTAAGTCTTTTTTAGAGGCATGATCAACACGATGACCATTCACAGTTAATTGACCAGCTTCAATGCCTTCCAAAGCATTAATTGTTCTGATTAAGGTAGATTTACCTGATCCAGAAGGACCTAACAAGACAACCACCTGGCCTTCTTCAATTGCTAAATTAATATGCTTCAATGCATGATAGTCACCGTAATATTTTTCGGCATCTTTAAACTCTATAAGTGGCATCTAAAACTCCTAATCTATTATATCATCTGTTTTTTATATGTCACAACTTATAACATGTGCCTATTTTATCATGTAATATCTGAATTGTCAAACAATTTATCTTTTGAACATCGCTCTGATAGATGCTTTTAATTGATGAAAGCCATAAAAAACGGTATAATAGTGGTATTAATGGAGAAACTACATATGAAAAAAATACTCGTCGTTGATGATGAAAAACCTATCTCGGATATCGTTAAGTTCAACTTAACGAAAGAAGGTTATGACGTTTTAACAGCTTTTGACGGAGAGGCAGCATTAACTATTTTTGCTGCTGAGCAACCTGATTTGATTATATTAGATCTGATGTTGCCTAAAAAAGATGGTCTTGAGGTGGCACGCGAAGTTCGCAAGTCGTCTGAAGTGCCTATTATTATGGTGTCTGCCAAAGATACTGAGTTTGATAAAGTTATCGGCTTAGAGTTAGGGGCTGATGATTACGTCACAAAACCCTTTTCAAACCGCGAATTATTAGCACGTGTCAAGGCCAACTTGAGACGCTCAAACCTTAGCACTGAAATGAGTGCGACACCTAACGATAAAAAAGAAATTAGGATTGGGGATATTTCGATTGCCCCTGAGAAATATGCTGCCTATAAGAACGATAAGCATATTGACTTAACGCACAGGGAATTCGAACTCCTACATTATCTAGCACAACATATCGGTGAAGTCATGACCCGTGAGCATCTACTCGAGACGGTTTGGGGATATGATTATTTTGGCGATGTGAGAACAGTTGACGTAACAATTCGTCGTTTACGAGAAAAAGTCGAAGACACACCCAGCCGACCAGAATACGTGGCTACGCGTCGTGGTGTTGGCTACTACTTAAGTGATCCAAATGAAAAGTAAATTACCCTTCACCAGCAGTATTCTATTCAAAGCAATCCTGTTACATCTCCTGCTCTTTGTAGGATTCTTTGCGCTAAATACACAAGCTTATATCGGACAGCATGATTCTTTCATAAGATTTTGTGCTTTTTATATACTATCACTTATCCTAATTGTCTGGTTTACCAGACGCATCTCTATCGGCCTAAACCAAATCTCTGATCAAATTCATGAGTTTACAGACAAAAAATATACTGTCAGAAAGCAAATTCCTGGTAACACAGAGATCAATCGCCTTTATGATAAAGTAGTTGATTTAGGTGAAAAAAGTGAGCATGCACAAGAAAGATTAGAATCCTCAAGTACGCGCTTAAATGGGATTTTGACTTATATGACTGACGGTGTCATCGCAACCGACAGGCGTGGCAAAATCGTCCTTGCTAATGCAGCAGCTTTAGAATATTTAAATGTCAAAGAAAAAGATATCTTGTCACGTAAAATTATCGATGCACTTGACATAGAAGCAGATTACACCTTTCGGGATTTGTTAGAATCTGAGCCTGAAATCATCATCGACTGTGAAAATATCATGGGGGAATTTACAACCCTACGCATTAACTTTGCCTTATTTCGTCGACAATCTGGTTTTATCTCCGGTGTCGTTGCTGTTTTACATGATGTCACTGAACAAGAAAAAAATGAACGTGAACGCAGGCTGTTCGTTTCAAACGTCTCGCATGAGCTTCGCACGCCATTAACGTCTATTAAATCCTACCTTGAAGCCTTGGATGACGGCGTGCTACAAGATCCAGATATTGCGCCCTCATTCATCAAAGTCTCTTTAAATGAGACTGACAGAATGATTCGGATGATCCTAGACTTAGTGACACTGTCCCGAATGGATTCCGACACGATTATTTTAGAAAAAGAAGTGATTAATTTAATTGCATTCTTGCATTATCAACTCAATCGCTTTGACCAAATCGTTGGCAATTCAGATGCAAATGAAAAACAATTCAAGATCGTCCGTAAAATTCCTTTACAACCCATTTGGATGGAAATCGATACCGACAGACTGGGCCAAGTGATCGATAATCTAATGAATAACGCGATCAAATATAGCCCTGACGGTGGTAATGTTACCGTCAGTCTAGAACAAACCAATACCCAAGTCCTACTCAGAATTACTGATGAAGGCATGGGCATACCTAAGAAAGATATCCCTAAGATATTCGACCGATTTTATCGAGTAGACAAAGCACGCAGTCGGAATCAAGGGGGTAGTGGCCTGGGACTAGCGATTGTTCGTGACATTGTCAAAATGCATGACGGCTTCGTCTGGGCTAAATCTGACGGCGAAACAGGGACGACTTTCACTGTCGTCTTACCATATGCGCCACTTGAAACAGACAATGATGACGAAGCGAGCAGCTGGGGTAGCCAAACAAGCGAAAAATCATCGCTAATCAGTTAAACTGGCAAGGCCCACTAGATGACACCATACTGATCATCTAGTGGGCAAAAAAGACGCGTTTTATAGACAGACACATAAACATGATTTTTAACAATACCTAGCCTTAGTAAGGAACAGAAATTGACGATGACACAAGGATTTAAATACAGTATATTAGCAAGTGGTTCCTCAGGCAATGTAACCTACATCGAAACGCCAGAACGCAAAATTTTAGTAGATGCTGGCCTATCTGGTAAAAAGATAGAAGGTCTCATGAATGACATCGGCAGAAGCCTAGCAGACGTTGACAGCCTTCTTGTAACCCATGAGCATAAGGACCACGTCGCAGGACTAGGTGTCCTTGCACGTAAGTATAAGATGGCGCTCTACGCCAATCAAGAGACCTGGCAAGCCATCGGAGAGGGCTGTGGGAAGATCGATAACGCACAAAAGAATACTTTTGAAATGGGGAAATTATTAACCTTTGGGGATATTGATATCGAAAGTTTCGGTGTCAGCCATGATGCTGCCGCACCCCAGTTTTATAAATTTATGAAAGACGGCAAAAGTTTTGTCATGCTGACAGATACAGGCTATGTGAGCGACCGCATGCGCGGTACAATTGAGAACGCTGACGCCTATCTCATGGAGTCAAACCACGACGTCGAGATCCTTCGTATGGGAAATTATCCTTGGCGCTTAAAACAGCGTATCCTGTCTGATCACGGCCATCTCTCTAATGAAGATGGCGCCACAACAGCACTTTCTGTTATCGGCAATCAAACCAAAAAAATCTTACTCGGCCACCGTAGCCAAGAAAACAATCTCAAGGAACTCGCCCATCTAACGATGGAGAATACCTTGATGCAACATGATGTCGATACTAAAAATGGTATCCAAGTATTAGATACCAGCCATATAGAAGCTAGTCCTTTATATAGTATCTAGTAGTGCTTATCTCAAGACGAGACCTACTGAACTAGCAACTGCTAAGCACAATAAAAAAAACCTCGCCTTTAGACGAGGTCATACGAATACTGTTAATGCTGCTGCAACTGCCGCAAAGACAGTTAAAATCAACATCAACCAGACAATAATCATAACGACTTTTTGAAAAGTCGTTTTTTGTTTCTTTTTATAAGCCATAAACAGATTTTACCTTAAAATGACTTGTTTTTCAAGTGTTCGGTCAAATTAAAAATAAATTGACTTATTCAGGAGTTATCAGCTTTATGTGCAGCCTACTCTAGCATCTTATCTAGCTAGGCAACTTAAACCACTTATGCCATCAGTCGCTTCTAAACACGCTAGTTAGCTAATCAAAAATAGCTAATAAGCGCATTAAAAAAACGCCTGTCACAAGTGGCAAACGTTGATTTATTTATATTTTAAAACTTAATTATGCTTTGTTTGCTGAACCGAAAACTTCGATACGTTCTTCAACTGAAGCAGTGATTGCATCGAAACCAGGTTTCAAGAATTTACGTGGGTCGAAGATTTTTTTCTTCATGTATTCAGCTTCGTTAGCGTTAAATACTGCTACGAATTCGCGAGTTGCTTTTGCAAAAGCAAGTTGACACTCAGTGTTAACATTGATTTTAGCAACACCGTTAGCGATTGCTTCGCGGATTTGATCGTCAGGGATTCCTGAACCACCGTGTAATACGATCGGTACATTTTTGCCCATAGCAGCGATAAGCGCTTCGTTTAATTTAGTCAAGTGGTCGATGTGAAGACCTTTCCAGTTTTCTGGGTAAGGTCCGTGGATGTTACCGATACCAGCTGCAAGGAAGTCAACGCCAAGTTTAGCCATTGCTACTGCATCTTCGATCGGTGCAAGTTCGCCTTCACCAACGATACCGTCTTCTTCACCACCGATAGAGCCAACTTCACACTCAACTGAGATACCTTTAGCATGTGCT